>SWCD01023865.1_pt1 | contig 92943 bp, 83 predicted proteins | sample 4693011 | NCBI WGS metagenome assembly SWCD01 (sample SAMN10267278, study PRJNA491770) | bioreactor metagenome | isolation source: DHS bioreactor inoculated with marine | place: Japan: Omine Ridge, Nankai Trough | reverse complement strand
AAAAATTAGTCCAAAAAGCCGAAGCAACCTTGCAGCTCAGCGGTGCTAAATTGTTTGCCGAAGATCACCAGGAAGATATGTACGCCGCCATTGATAATCTGGTAGACAAACTGGACCGCCAAATTATCAAGCATAAAGAAAAAGTCGGAAGCCACAGATAAGGTGGGGAGGCGCAAGGCTAAATGAAACTTTAATCTTGCGCCTGTTATTATGAAGCTATTAATCGTCAGCGGCCTCTCCGGTTCCGGTAAAAGTATCGCGTTAGAAACGCTGGAGGATTGCGGTTACTATTGTATAGATAATCTGCCGGTAACTTTGCTGGAGGATTTTATCAGCCACGTCATGCTGGTCGATAAAAAAACCTATAAAAAGACGGCGATTGGCATTGATGCCAGAAACCAGACCGAAAGCCTGCTCAATTTTTCGGATTGTCTGGGTTTAATTCGCAGTAAAGGGATCGATTGCGAAATCATGTTTATGCAGGCTGAAGAATCGACGTTATTGAAACGGTATAGCGAAACCCGTCGGCGCCATCCATTAACGGACTTCAATATTCCGCTAAAAGAAGCGCTGAAAATCGAACGGGAAATGCTGACCCCGATTGCCCGGCATGCCAATGTCGTGATCGATACCAGTCGAACGCATTACCATCAGTTGCGGGAATTGATCAAGGATCAGATCGGGGAACGGGATGCCCGGCATATCGCCTTGCAGTTTCAATCATTTGGCTTTAAGCATGGGGTGCCGTTGGATGCCGATTTTGTATTCGATGCCCGTACTCTGCCAAATCCCCACTGGATTCCGGAATTGCGCGGTTTAACCGGAAAGGATCTGCCGGTGGCGGATTTTCTTAAAGAACAACCTTTAGTCGCCGAGTTTTTTCAGGATATTACTGATTTTCTTCAACGTTGGATTCCTCGCTTTGAAGCCGAAGGGCGCAGCTATTTGACCGTCGCAATAGGATGCACAGGCGGTCAGCATCGATCGGTATATTTGGTTGACTCCCTGGCACAGCAGTTTAAAAATTTGTCTCTGAACGTAATTGTTCGCCATAGAGAACTGCATTAGTCTTTTTTCCGCACTCAATTAACTGGAATTGGCATGGCAATGATCTGCTATGCCGGTTCGTATGGATATTTCTTCTATGTCAGGTACTGCACAACAAGACAATAACGAACTTCTTCTTAAACGAATGATAGAACTGCTGGGTAAGGGATCGTTGTATGACATCAGGCAGTTCATTAAAGAATTATATCCTGCGGAAATAGCGCTTTTAATTGAATCGCTGGGGCCCGGAGACAGAAAAACAATCTGGAAAGTCATTCCGCCGGAAATTATGGGGGAAATCCTGGTGAACCTGCATGTCGAGGTGGCGAGCGGGCTCATGGCGATTACCGACTGGAAAGACTTGACTGCCGCAGTGGAAAGTCTGGAATCGGATGACCTGATCGATTTGCTGCATACGCTTCCCGAGCCGCTACTCTCCAAGGTGACGGACTCGATCGGCATTCAGGAAAGGCTGCGTCTGGAATCGGCTTTATCGTATGACGATCATACGGCAGGCGGTTTGATGAGTCTTGACGTCCTGACGGTGCGGGCCGATGTGTCGCTGGATGTTGTGCTGCGTTATTTAAGAAAGCGCGGAACCATGCCCAGGGCGACGGACAATTTGATCGTTGTCGATCGGAATGATCATTTTCAGGGTGTTTTGCCTTTAGCGGTATTATTGACTACAAATCCTCATGTCATGGTGTCGGACGTGATGGATTTCAGCATGAGCGGTATCCCCTACCAGATGCCGGCCGGGGAGGTCGCTTTATTGTTTGAGCAGCGCGATATGATATCCGCGCCGGTCGTTGCCGAGGACGGCAAGTTGTTGGGAAGAATCACTGTCGACGATATCGTCGATGTTATTCGCGAGGAGGCTGATCACTCGCTGATGAGCATGGCGGGGCTGGATGAGGAACTGGATATGTTCGCGCCGGTAGTAACCAGCGCCAAACGGCGGGCGGTCTGGCTGGGCGTTAACCTGCTGACGGCTTTCCTGGCATCCTGGGTTATCGGTTTATTCGAGGCAACTTTAGACCGGATTGTGGCATTGGCGGTATTGATGCCTATCGTTGCCAGTATGGGCGGCATTGCCGGAAGCCAAACATTGACACTGGTGATCCGTGGGTTGGCGTTGCGGCAGATTAGCAGCATCAATGCCGTGAGACTGTTTAAAAAGGAAATCTCGGTCGGTATTGTGAACGGCGCCTTATGGGCCGTTGTCGTGGCCTGCATAGCGGGTATTTGGTTCCAAAGCGCCGGTCTCGGGTTATTGCTGGGCTGTGCCATGCTCATCAATCTGGTTTGCGCCGCATTGGCCGGTGCCAGCATTCCGTTAATACTGCAGAAGATGGGAATAGACCCGGCCCTGGCGGGTGGCGTGTTATTAACCACGGTAACCGATGTTATCGGTTTCATGGCTTTCCTGGGATTAGCGACTCTGTTTCTGATATGAAATCATGGCAAGGCTAAAGTAGTGGTTTTTTAACTTTAGCCTTTTGTTTTGTCTGTGTTTTATTTCAATGATAATGTTTCAGCGCGGCCTTTCATTTCGATGGATAGCTTGTCTTCCTTAGCCAGCCAGCCGATGGCGCGTTGAATGTCATTTTTATTAATCCCTGTTTCAGAGGTTACTTTAGATACGCTGGCCGGTCCGTTTTTATCCAAATAATGCCAGATTTTGCCGGCAGCCTCGCCAATCGTTTTAGACATATAGATCACCTTATTATTTAATGGGTTGAAAATTAAGACTTCTTAGACTGATGATCAGGCAAGACGATATTTAATTCAAGTATTTCCTGATCATCATCCTGTTCAAAATTAACTGAAATGGCATCTTGCCCTACGTTAACGTATTTTCGTATGACTTCCAGTAACTCTTTTTGTAACTGGGGAAGATAGGAGGGCTGGCTTCTGGAGGAGCGCTCATGAGCAACCAGAATCTGCAGTCTTTCTTTTGCCACCGATGCCGAACTGGCTTTAGTGACTCTAAAATAATCGAGTAAACTCATTATTTACCCCCGAAAAGCTTCCCGAAAATACCTTTTTTCTCATCAATAAAACGATGGGGTTTTTCCTCGCCCAGGTAGCGAGCAACAATGTCGGCATAGGCCTGGCCGGCATCGCTTTTCTGGTCCAGAATAACAGGAATGCCTGAGTTCGATGCATTCAATACCGATTTTGATTCCGGAATCACGCCCAGTAAATGCAATGATAAAATTTCCTGAACGTCTTTTACACTGAGCATTTCGCCTAATTTTACCCGATCCGGTGAATAACGGGACAGCAACAGGTATTCTTTGATCGGTTCTTCGTTTTGTTCTGCCCGGCGCGATTTACTCGACAAAAGGCCTAGCATACGATCTGAGTCTCTAACCGAAGACACTTCCGGGTTGGTTACGACAAAAGCGTCGTCGGCAAAATACATCGCCAAATGAGCGCCTTTTTCAATGCCGGCCGGAGAATCGCAGACGATGTATTGAAATTCCTTGGATAGTTCTTCCAGGATTTTGCCCACGCCTTCAACACTTAAGGCATCCTTGTCGCGCGTTTGCGAGGCGGGCAGAATATAAAGCTGCTCGCAATGTTTGTCGCGAATCAACGCCTGATTAAGGTTGGCTTCGCCATTGATGACGTTGATAAAGTCATAAACAACACGACGTTCGCAGCCCATCACCAAATCCAGATTACGCAAGCCTACGTCAAAATCAATGACGGCCGTTTTGTAGCCTTTTTTTGCAAGCCCCATGGAAATGGCGGCGCTCGTTGTTGTTTTGCCAACACCACCTTTACCGGACGTTACGACGATGATTCTTGCCAAGGGTTATTCCTCCAAGTTAGCGGTATTAATTAATTAAAGATCTTGAATGATCAAATTTTCGTTTTGTAAGTAGATCTGGACGGGCTTGCCGCGGACGGACTCATCCAGATCCTCGCTGATTTTGTAAGTGCCGGCAATCGAGATGAGTTCAGCTTGCAAATCGGAGCAGAAGATACGCGCTTCCTGATTGCCCTGCACGCCAGCCAAAGCCCGCCCCCTTAACGTTCCATACACATGAATATTGCCTTCGGCCAGAATTTCGGCGCCGGCACTGACTTGGGCCAGAACGATCAAATCTCCCTCGGCATAAAGGCGTTGGCCGGAACGGATAGGCTGAGTAATCAACGTACTGATTGCAGGCTCTGTCTTGGGGTCCGGTTTCGGAGTGATTTTTTTCGGCTTTACTGTTTCCGCAGGCGCCGGCGTCGACGTGCTACCGCTATGAATGGAATGGACGGGAATGCCCTGGGTTATTGCCTGTTGGTTCTGTTGCGCGGTGCCGCCGCGTATGCCAATCGGCAATAGATTAAGCTTGCGAATGATTTTCGTCAGTTCGGCAATATCAACCTCGCGCTCCTGCTTGTTCAGTTCCTGCAAATCAAATACCAGTGGGGAGTTTTTGAAAAATTCAGGTGCCTGACGTACTTTTTCCTGGAGCTGTTGCTCGATAATTACCGTGTCATTATCGAACAGGATTAAAACGGGTACGGAAAAAGTACTGCTCTTAAATTCCAGGGCAGGGGGGCGGTAAGGCGTTGTTTGAGGGTCTGTCGACATCCGTTAAATCTGGTTGGTCATTAGTTGAGAAATTCTAACACTGCTGCTGGAAAAAATCATTTTTCTGGCGTTATTAATTTCCTTGTTCGTATCTGGATGTTGATGGGCTGTTTCCGGGTGAACGGCGGCAATGATCGACCGTTCACCCGGTCTTTGATGCTTTGGCTGGATATTATGATTTAGGTCATCGAGCTAAGGAACGGGAATTTTATAACTCCCGCAACTGACTTGTCTTTCTGTCCCTCTTCGGCGTTGCGCAAACAGTTACATAGCTTGCTATGCGCCTGTTTGCGCGCCTTGAATATGAACAGAAATCCTGCCTCAATTGCGGGTCTTATTTCATTCCCGTTCCTAAGGCAGCATCATGCCTCTGATAGTGAAAAACAACAGGCTGGCCAGTATGGCTGATGAGGGCACTGTGATAATCCAGGCTGCCGCAATCTTATAGAGGTGCGATCGCTTGACCAGTTGTTTGCGATAGACCTTTTTAAGGCTTTTGCGCTCTTTTTTTGTCAGCGGCGCCGCTTCTCGTGCCTGCTTCAGTTCTTTCAGCATCTGCCCTTTCTTTTCAATAGACGCTTTCTTGAAGTTTCTCAGGAACTCATCCACTGTTTCCGGATTGTCATGTTCGTGATGCGCTTTAATCTCTTCTATTCTTTTGGCATCGCTGTGTTTTAGGTATTCGCGTAGAAAGCCTACGCCGAATACGGCGCCAACAGCGGTATGAGTCGAACTGACCGGTAAGCCCATCTGGCTGGCAATGATGACCGTAAAGGCCGCCGACATGGCTATACAGAAGGCGCGCATTTTATCGAGTTCGGTGATTTCGCTGCCGACTGTGCGGATCAGTTTAGGGCCGTACAAAGCCAGACCGATGGAAATGCCAATAGCGCCGACCATCATGACCCAGACCGGAATAGAGGCTTTGGGAGCAACGCCGCCGCTGAATATGGCATCGTTTATTGCCGCCAATGGACCTACGGCATTGGCAACGTCGTTGGCGCCATGCGCAAAACTGAGCAGCGCGGCCGAAAATACCATTGGTAACGTAAACAGCTTGTTAATGTTGGCTTTAGACTGATCCATGGTTAACGCGATTTTGCTGATCATCGGTTTGACTGCCAGATAAGCGGCCACGGCTAGAGCCAAGCCGATAGCGCTGGCCGGCAGAAACTCGATTTTCCAGAGATGTTTAAGGCCTTTCATGATTAGATAAGTGGAGAAAACCCAGACCATGAAAGCAATAAGCAGTGGCACTATTTTGGTGGCGGCTCGTACCATGTCTTCCTGATAGGTAATGGTGCGCTTGATGAAATACAGGAAGCCCGCGGCGATGATGCCGCCAAGTACCGGTGAAATAACCCAGCTGGCGACAATTTCTCCCAGCACTGGCCAGTTGGCGATATCCAAGCCGCCTGCGGCAATACCCGCGCCCAATACCGCGCCGACGATCGAGTGCGTCGTTGAAACGGGGGCATTAAGGGCGGTCGCGAGGTTAAGCCAGAGGGCGCCGGCCAGCAGAGCCGCCATCATCAGCCAGATAAACGTATCCGCATCCTTGAGCATGGACGGGTCAATGATGCTGGATTTAATGGTGCCGACCACATCGCCGCCGGCGATGAGCGCGCCGGCCGCCTCGAAGATGGCGGCGATAATGATTGCGCCGGTCATCGTTAAGGCTTGCGAACCGACCGCCGGGCCGACATTGTTAGCCACATCATTCGCGCCGATATTTAAAGCCATATATCCGCCAATCACGGCGGCTATGATCAACAGGTAATGCTGGGCCACAGGCTCGGTGGAATTGCCTACATACAGCATGACCGCGATCATGAAAACCAGTGCGAAGCCGACCCGCAATATTTCCTTGCGAGTGGATAAGCCGGCATGTTCGATCTGGTTGATATTGTTTAAGTCCACGTATTTCCCCCTTTGAATTATCACCAATTGCCGCGCATTTTATCTTAAGGCAGAGGGAAGTGCTGATTTAATAAATGATAAGGAAGATTTTGAATAGGGGTGCTTTAATAAAACCTTTTGATTTATAAGGTGTTTATGGTGGTGGTTATATAGCGCTGACTTGCAATGTAGGTCATTTTCATTTAATTTAGCGCAATATCCGTAAAGGCTAGGGGTGCTTCGAGATGTATCTTGAGGCTGAGAGAAACCCTTTGAACCTGACTCCGGTTAATACCGGCGTAGGAAAGCCCACACTTCCCTGCGTCTTGTTTTATTGAATTTTGGAGATAAGCATGAGCGCTGTTCTTAAAGATCTTACGTCCACTGCCGCCAGCAGTGTCAAAATTGATTCCTATCCGGCATCGGAAAAAATCTACGTTCAAGGCAGTCGGCCTGATATACGCGTTCCGATGCGCAAGATCACCCTGTCCGATACACCGGTCCAATTCGGCGCGGAAAAAAATCCCCCATTATACGTCTATGACACCTCTGGCGTTTATACCGACCCCGAGATTGAAGTCGATTTAAAAAAAGGCCTGAGTGCCATTCGTGCAGCTTGGATTGAAGAGCGTAACGATACCGAAGATCTGCCTGGCCCGAGCTCAGAATTCGGGCGCCAGCGCCTGGAAGATCCCGAAACCGCTGATTTGCGCTTTGAACATATTCGCAAGCCGCGCCGCGCCAAAGCCGGCGCTAACGTCACACAAATGCATTATGCCCGGCAGGGAATCATCACACCGGAAATGGAATTCATCGCGATACGGGAAAACCAGAAAATGGAGGAAATGCGTGAATTATGGAAAGACCAGCATCCGGGCGATTCTTTTGGCGCATCGATTCCAGCCGTCATTACGCCTGAATTTGTGCGCTCCGAAGTCGCGCGTGGCCGTGCCATTATTCCAGCCAATATCAATCATCCCGAGTTGGAGCCGATGATTATCGGCCGCAACTTCCTGGTCAAAATCAACGGCAACCTCGGCAATTCGGCGGTCACATCGTCTATCGATGAAGAGGTTGAGAAAATGCTCTGGGGCATACGCTGGGGCGGCGATACGATCATGGATTTATCGACCGGAAAGAACATTCATGAAACCCGAGAATGGATTTTACGCAACTCGCCCGTCCCTATCGGCACCGTGCCCATCTATCAGGCGCTGGAAAAAGTCAACGGCAAGGCCGAGGAACTGACTTGGGAAATCTTCCGCGACACATTGATCGAACAGGCCGAGCAGGGCGTCGACTACTTCACGATCCACGCCGGCGTGCGTTTGCAACATGTGCCGTTGACGGCCAAGAGAATGACCGGCATTGTCTCGCGCGGCGGCTCCATCATGGCGAAATGGTGTCTGGCGCATCACACGGAAAGCTTCCTGTACACGCATTTCGAAGAAATCTGCGAAATCATGAAGGCTTATGATGTGTCGTTCTCATTAGGGGATGGGCTGCGTCCGGGGTCAATTTATGACGCCAACGATGCCGCGCAATTCGGCGAACTGGAAACTTTGGGAGAATTGACTAAAATTGCCTGGAAACATGATGTGCAAACCATGATTGAAGGACCGGGGCATGTACCCTTACATATGATTAAAGTCAATATGGACAAACAACTCGAAGAATGCGGCGAGGCGCCTTTCTATACCTTAGGCCCGTTGACGACCGATATCGCGCCCGGTTATGACCATATTACCTCGGCTATCGGCGCCGCCAATATCGGCTGGTACGGCTGTGCGATGCTCTGTTATGTCACCCAGAAAGAGCACTTGGGGTTGCCTAATAAACAAGACGTACGTGAAGGTATCGTGACCTATAAAATCGCCGCGCATGCCGCCGATCTCGCCAAAGGCCATCCTGGCGCGCAGGCGCGCGATAACGCCATGTCCAAGGCGCGCTTCGAATTCCGCTGGGAAGATCAGTTCAACATCGGCCTGGACCCTGAACGGGCGCGTGAATTCCATGATGAAACCCTGCCTAAGGAGTCGGCTAAAATCGCGCATTTCTGCTCGATGTGCGGCCCGCATTTCTGTTCGATGAAAATCAGTCAGGATGTGCGTGATTACGCGGCTGAAAAAGGCATTGCCGAGGAAGAGGCATTGATAAAAGGGATGGATGAGAAGTCCAAGCAATTTGTGGAAGAAGGTGCGGCTATTTATCATAAAATTTAAAGGCTTAAAGTGCCGTGGATCGCAGATTTGATGGGCAATCCACGGTATATTTATGCCCATACACTAAATAAACGCTAAAGGAGCGGTTATGGGGGTTCTTGAGCAATTAAGAGGACAGGTACACGGAAAACAAGATGATGAGCTAGGCCAACAGCATATTGAACAAGAATTAGCGGCGCGTTATAAAGACGCCATTCTTCCCAAAATGCAAAGCATCTTTGTATTCATGAAGGAGATGGTCGAACATTTAACTTATCTTGAACAGTCTATTTTCATTGATGACTACAGCTCTAAATACCCCCAACTCGGTCGCCTGATTCAAACAGATTACAAAATAAACACGGATGGCATTATCGGCTATGTAGATCCTGGTAAGCTCATGCAAATCAATGTGAGTTTTTTTTGCCTGAGCGAAGGGGCATTTAGCTATAACTTGCAGGGAAAAAGTCTGATAGAGCAGGAGGTCGCTTTCCTAAGCGCGCATAAGGTGCCTTTTGAATGGAAGTATTTTCAAGGTGTGGGCGCGGTGCAAAATGCCAGTTTTATCGTGACCCGCAAGATTCCGGTCAGATTCAAATTTGAAGTGGATTATGTTGCCTCGAACATAAAGATACTCATCAATAATCACGAAAACTTTGGCGTGTATAAAAAGAGTTTTGCGCCTGAGCAAATTGATGACGATCTGCTGGATGAAGTCGCCCGATTCATGCTTAGACAGGACAGTGATTTTATCCGGCTTGAAATTTCCAGCGAACACCGGAATAGAATTCGCCGCAAACTGGAGGAAACACGCCAGGAATATGAGGCGTGGCTGAGCCAGATTCATCGTGATGAGGCTTTAGCTCCTCAAAGCGCCGAAAGGCGCAAGGTCGGAAAGCTCTTTAAAGCGCTGGGCGGATTCAAAAAGCACAAGTAACAAAAGACGTTCAGTCATCTTTAAACAGGCAACGGATTCGCAATATCAGGGATATAAATAATCAATGAAAGCTAAGGCGCCCGCTGAACTCCTGTAAACAATTACTGATTTTTAAGGAGTTTTAGTTGGTAGATGGACCTTCAGGTCTTGCTTTTCAGCAGTTGCAGCATCAGGTTGACGGTAAAGGCGATCAGCAGCAGCAGGAGACCTAGCGCCAGGCCCAGTTCGAAATCGCCTTTGCTGGTTTCCAGCGCGATGGCCGTGGTCATGGTTCGGGTCGAGCCCTGAATGTTGCCGCCCAGCATCATGGCGGCACCGACTTCGCCAATGGCACGGCCGAACCCGGTAATAATGCCGGCCAGTATGACATAGCGCAGCTCACTTAAAATCGGGACAATTTGCTGGTAGGACTTCGCGCCCAGCATTTTCAGTGTGAACATGAGTCGGTTATCGGCCGATTGTACGGCTACTAGCGTCATATTCATGATGATAGGCAGGATCAGGCACGCTTGACCCAAGATGACGGCGGTTTCCGTGTACAGTAAACCGAATTCCCCCAAAGGCCCCCTGCGGCTGAGCAAGCCGTAAAAAATCAGACCGATCATCACCGTCGGCATGGCCATCAGAGTATTCAACAGATGCTGCAGCACGTGTTTGCCCGGAAAGTGACTGATGGCGGTCCATATACCCAGCAGTACGCCAAGCAGCGAGGCGAAGGAAGTCGCGATCAGCGATATTTTTAAAGATGTCCAGACGATTTCGTAAACATCCGGATCAAATTGGAAAACGAGTCCGATAGCGGCTGAAAAGGCATCCGAAAAATAATTCATAATGGGAACATTCCGGTCAGCTATTGGCGCTGCCAGTGTCCCGATTTACCGCCATCTTTTTCCAGTAACTGTACGGATTGAATCACCATGCCCCGATCCACGGCCTTGCACATATCATAGATGGTCAGCAAGGCGATCTGCGTGGCGTTGAGCGCCTCCATTTCCACACCGGTCTGGCCATTGGTTTTTACCGTGGTCTGGCAGCGTACGCGGTTGTTGTCGATTTCCGCGGTCAGGCTGATTTCCACGTGAGTGATGGGCAGGGGATGGCAGAGCGGAATCAAATCGGCGGTTTTCTTGCTGGCCATGATGCCGGCAATTCTGGCTATGGTCAGCACATCGCCTTTTTTATGCCCGCCTTCGATGATCAGCTTGAGTGTTTCCGGCCGCATTTCAATATAGCCTTCAGTGATGGCTGTGCGCTGGGTGATCGCTTTATCACCGACATCGACCATATGGGCTTCGCCGGACTGATTAAAATGGGTTAGTTCAGTCACAATTCTTGTAAAATTACCGATAAAGGAATGCCGCCGCAGGCAAACTGTGCGATTTTGCTGGGGCGGGGTTCAATTTATTATTATCTATCTTTTTTATGACCGCGTGAATGACTATGTCAATTAAAGTGCGTTATTTCGCCAGTTTGAAAGAAAGCCTGGGCCGTTCGGAAGACGATCTTGAGTTTACAGGCCCGGTCACCGTCAAGGATATATGGTGTCGTGCCAATGTCGGCAAGCCGGCGCCGGATAATCTGCTGGCGGCGGTCAATATGGAATATGTCGACTGGAACAGTGTCGTCAGGGACGGCGATGAGGTGGCTTTTTTTCCGCCGGTAACCGGAGGCTGACCATGGCAGTGAAAATTTATGCGCAAGGCTTCGATCCCTGGCAGGAAGTTCAGGCGTATCAAAATGCGGCAAGGCAGATGGCCGGTAAATTCGGCGCGACCAACGTTTTTATTGGCACCATGCGCGATTTCAACGAAGGCGATGATGTCAAATCCATGCATCTTGAGCATTATCCGGGCATGACCGAAAAGCAGCTGGAAAAAATCATTGCTGAAGCGCGGCGTCAGTGGTCGGTCATTGATGCGCTGGTCGTGCATCGCGTAGGAGAAATTTTGCCGAATGAGCCGATTGTGCTGGTGGTGGTCTGGGCTTCACACCGTGGCGATGCATTCGATGCCAGCCGGTATATTATGGAAGCGTTAAAGTCGAAAGCGCCTTTCTGGAAAAAGGAAGCGTTACTTTCGGAGGATCAGCGCTGGGTGGAGAAGAATACCGATGGTTATAAGCGCGAATGAGAGGGAGCGGTGTGGGGGGGCATTGTTGGTGCCCCCTTATAAATAGCATATGGCGTGTGCGCCGCTTAGAAGAGTGGTTTCTCTACGGTCGAGTTATATCGTTTTATGCTTGACATGATTTCTTCCTGGGCATGTTCCAGGCTGAACCAGCCTTCGATTTTTACCCATTTGCCCTCTTCCAGGTCCTTGTAGTGTTCAAAGAAATGCGCGATTTTAGCCAGTTTATCTTCAGGAATGTCTTCATAGCTTTTGACGCGATTATAGAACGGGGTCAATTTTTCCAGCGGCACGGCCAATACTTTGGCATCCTCTCCGGCTTCATCCGTCATTTTCAGGACGCCGATAGGCCGGCAGCGCACCACACAGCCGCTTAACAGCGGCGCAGGCGTAATCACCAGAACATCAACCGGATCGCCATCATCTGAAAGAGTGTGCGGAATATAGCCGTAATTGGTTGGGTACTGCATTGAAGTGCCCATGAAGCGGTCGACCATCAGCGCGCCGGTATCCTTGTCGATTTCGTATTTAACCGGGTCGCTGAAAGCGGGTATTTCAATTACAACATTAATATCGTTTGGAATATCTTTTCCAGACGAGACTTTCATCAATGACATGCATGTCCTCTTTAGTAGATTGTCAAATCGTGACATTATATCAGCTGTGATAAGCTTTATTTAGAGGAATACCCGCATGCAGGGACAATTAAGAAAAATGTGTACTCAATTGGACAACCCGGTTCAATATGAGTTGCCATTGTCGGATCAGACGGTCGCCTTAAATCCGCTAATCGGTAAGCCGCTTAAACTCACCTACACCGGCAGGATTTATTGCGTGCATTGCGGCAGGCAAACCAAGAAAAGTTTTAGTCAGGGCTATTGCTATCCCTGTTTTACTACACTGGCGCAGTGCGACATGTGTATCATGAAGCCGGAAACCTGCCATTATGAAGCCGGCACCTGCAGGGAACCTGCCTGGGCGGATGAATTCTGTTTCCAGCCCCATATCGTATATCTGGCCAATTCCTCCGGCATCAAAGTAGGCATCACCCGGCAGAACCAGATACCGACGCGTTGGATCGACCAGGGCGCGGTCCAGGCCTTGCCGATTTTTAAAGTGCAGTCACGCTATATTTCCGGCTTGATCGAGGTGGCTATTGCCCGATATGTCAGCGACAAGACCAGCTGGCAGCAAATGCTGAAAAATCATGCGGAACCTGTCGACCTGGCGGCCAAACGCGATGAACTGATTGCCGTGTGCAAAGCGGAATTGGCCAACATCGCCGAGCGCTTCGGTCAGCAGGCGATTGAAGTGCTAACGCATGAACAAGTGGTCGCGATTCATTACCCGGTGGATAATTACCCGGTAAAGGTCAAGTCCTTTAATTTCGATAAGCAGCCGGAAGTCGCAGGCGTTCTGCACGGCATCAAAGGCCAGTACCTGATGCTCGATACAGGCGTGATCAATATTCGCAAATTTACCGGTTACGAGGTCGAGTTTACTGTCCCGTAAGTTCCCGGCCTAAAATTTGTCCAGCAACGGCACGACCAGCAAGGCTACGCTGTTGACCATCTTGATAATAATATTCACGGAAGGGCCGGCGGTATCCTTGTACGGATCGCCTACGGTATCGCCGGTAACCGAGGCTTTATGCGCATCGGAACCTTTGCCGCCATAATGCCCTTCCTCGATGTATTTTTTGGCATTGTCCCAGGCGCCGCCGCCGATAGTCATGGAGATGGCGACAAACAGGCCGGTAATGATCGTGCCGATCAGCACGCCGCCTAAAGCTTCCTTACCTAGCGTGAAGCCGACGATGGCCGGTATGGACACCGGCAACAGGGATGGTGCAACCATTTTTCTGATCGCGGAAATCGTCAGCATATCGACCGCCTTTGAATAATCGGGCTTGGCCGTGTAATCCATAATGCCGGGGATTTCCTTGAACTGGCGGCGCACTTCGTTGACGATATCGCTGGCAGCCTTGCCGACCGCTTCCATGGCCAGGGCGCTGAACAAGTAAGGAATCAGCGCGCCGAGCAACAGGCCGATAATGACCCGATGATCCGACAGATCGAAAATAATGCCGCCGAGTTTGTTGGTGAAATCGGAAAACAACACCAGCGCCGCAAGGCCTGCCGAACCCATCGCATAACCTTTGGTAACGGCTTTGGTGGTATTGCCGACGGCATCGAGAGGATCGGTGATTCGGCGGATTTCCTCTGGCATTTTTGCCATTTCGGCAATACCGCCGGCATTGTCGGTAATAGGGCCGTAGGCATCCATAGCCACAATTATGCCCGTTAACGACAACATGCCGGTCGCGGCAATGGCGATGCCGAATACTCCCGCCAAGTGGTAAGCCCCCCACATGCCGGCGCAGATCAGGATAACCGGTGCGGCGGTGGCTTTCATGGACAGGCTTAGGCCGGCAATGACATTGGTGCCGTCCCCAGTGGTCGATGCCAGTGCAATTTGCCTGACCGGCTCATACTGGCTGGAGGTGTAGTATTCGGTGATGACCATCAAGGCAGCCATTAAGCCTAGACCGATAATGGTCGAATAAAACAGGTTAATGGAAGGAATGACTTGCATACCGATAACCAATGTATCGCCGAGCAACCGTTCGGTGAGTAGATAAAACAGCAGGAAGGACAGTGTCACCGATACCATGACGCCCTTATATAAAGCGCCCATGATATTGCCGCGGCGGCCAATTCTGACGAAGAGAATGCCGATAATGGCGGTCAGGATTGAAATGCCGCCCAGCACCAAGGGATAAATGATGATGTTTTCATTATCGCCGGGCACCAGCAGGCTGGCCAATAACATCGTGCCAATCAGCGATACGGTATAGGATTCGAACAAATCGGCCGCCATGCCGGCGCAGTCGCCGACATTATCGCCGACATTATCGGCGATCACGGCCGGATTCCTGGGGTCATCCTCGGGTATGCCGGCTTCTACCTTGCCGACGATATCGGCGCCTACGTCGGCGCCTTTGGTAAATATTCCGCCGCCAAGGCGTGCGAAAATGGCAATCAACGATGCGCCGAAAGCGACGCCTATCATGGCGTGCAGTGGTTCCGGCGTACCCAATTGTTGTAGCGCGCTATAATAGCCGCTTGCTGCCAGAAGCCCCAGGCCCGCGACTAACATGCCGGTAATGGAGCCGCCCCGGAAGGCGATCAGAAATGCATGAGCCGTGCCCGCATAGGCGGCTTGCGCGGTGCGGACATTGGCGCGAACCGAAATATGCATGCCCATGAAGCCGGCCAGTGCCGAAAACAGCGCGCCGACGGCAAAACCGCCGGCGGTTTCCCAATTCAATAGGAAACCGAGCAGTAACAAGATCAGGATGCCGACCAGGGCTATCACTTTATACTGCCTGGCCAGGTAAGCTTGGGCGCCTTGCTGGATCGCCTGGGCGATAGCCTGCATGTGTTCGTTGCCGGCAGGTTGTTTTTTGATCCATTTGATCGAAATCAGACTGTATAAAATAGCGCTGGCGGCAGCGAACAGGACAAAAAGACTGCACCATTGGGCAGGCGACAGGGTGGGCAGAATAATATTTGGCATGGTCCGTCCTTGATGGATGACCGCGGAACGCCGGCGTTCCGCGGTCATCAGCGTGGGCTTATGTTCGAACTCTTCAATATATTTTAAAGAGCGTCGGATAGTCTAGACGGAAAATTCAGGCAGTTTTTTAGCAATCATCTGTTTTTTCATCGTGACATAATCCGGCAAACCATTTTTATAAGGCGGATAATCCTCGCCCATGATTAATGGTTGCAGATAACGGCGGCAGGCTTCGGTAATGCCAAAGCCGTCATCTGAAATGAACTCGGCTGGCATCATTTTTTCAACATTGGCGACATCCTTCAGGTCGGCATGGCCCACGTGCCATTGATAAGGCGCGTCGGACGTTCTGACGATAGTGGGCATAACGGCCGATTTGCCGGAGATGGCCAGTTCCACGGCAGCCTTGCCCATGGCATAAGCCTGATCCACGTCGGTTTTCGAGGCAATATGGCGAGCCGCTCTTTGCAGATAATCGGCGACAGCCCAGTGATATTTGTAACCCAGTGCATCTTTGACAATATTGGCGACTACCGGCGCGGCACCGCCTAATTGCGCATGGCCGAAGGCATCGGTGCCGCCGGCCTCGGCCAGGAACTTGCCATCAGCGCCTTTTACGCCTTCCGATACCACAACCGAGCAATAGCCGTATTTTTTGACTTTTTCGTCAACCTTGGCCAGAAACCTGGCCTGATCAAATTGCACTTCGGGGAACAAAATTACCAGCGGGATGTCTTTATCATCGTTGGCCGCCAGCCCACCCGCGGCGGCGATCCAGCCGGCATGTCGTCCCATGACTTCCAGCACGAACACCTTGGTGGATGTAAGGCACATGGATTCCACGTCGAAACTGGCCTCGCGCATGGAAACGGCTATGTATTTGGCGACAGAGCCGAAACCCGGGCAGGTGTCGGTAATGGGTAAGTCGTTGTCCACCGTTTTAGGCACGCCGACACAGATGATCGGATAGCCCATCTGGTCGCCCAATTGTGACACTTTATATGCAGTGTCCTGGGAATCACCGCCGCCGTTATAGAAAAAGTAGCCGATATTATGCGTTTTAAAGACTTCGATCAGGCGCGCGTATTCGGCCTTGTTTTGTTCCAGGCTTTTTAATTTATAACGGCAGGAGCCGAACGCTCCGGCCGGCGTATGCCTTAAAGCCGCAATGGCGGCATCGGATTCAAGGCCGGTATCAATCAGCTCTTCCTTTAAGGCGCCGATAATGCCATTGTGCCCGGCATAAACCGTGCCTATTTTGTCGGGATGTTGCCGGGCGGTTTGCAAGACTCCGCAAGCGCTGGCGTTAATGACAGACGTGACTCCCCCGGATTGGGCATAGAAAGCATTTTTTATTGACATTTTATTGATTCCTTATGTGAGTGCGTGATATTTAGAACAATAATGGATTGTTATCTACTAGACAAGCATTAAACAATGCGTTAAAGATCAAAATTACAATTCCGTCAGGAACCTAGTAAAATAGTCGAGAATAGCTTGACGAAAAAAGACAATATCAGTAGTTTATTCACCTTTTTTCAAAATAATGCCGGTGACATCGGGCTTGAATTTTGAAAAACGGAATAAAATCGACTTGAACCGAGAGTCATAACCAGATTATTGAGGGCATTAGCGTGGAGCTAAACGGCGCACAAATCGTAATTCAGAGTCTTAAAGACGAAGGCGTGGAATATATTTTTGGCTATCCCGGCGGGGCGGTATTGCATTTATATGATGCGATTTTCCAGCAGGATGACGTCAAACATATTCTGGTCCGGCATGAACAGGCGGCTACGCATGCCGCCGACGGCTATGCCCGTGCAACCGGAAAGCCCGGCGTGGTGCTGGTGACTTCCGGACCGGGCGCGACCAACGCCGTCACCGGCATCGCCACGGCTTATCTGGACTCGATTCCGATGGTTGTCATTTCCGGTCAGGTGTCCTCGCCGGTGATCGGCAGCGACGCGTTCCAGGAAGTCGACATGGTCGGCATAACCCGGCCTTGCGTGAAACATAATTTTCTGGTCAAGGATGTGACCAAACTGGCGGAAACCATAAAGAAAGCGTTTTATGTGGCGACGACGGGGCGTCCCGGACCGGTGGTCATCGATGTGCCCAAGGACATCACTGATCCAAGAATCAAGGTGCCGTATAAATATCCCAAAAAAGTGACGATGCGCTCCTACAACCCGGCTACAGCCGGACATAAGGGCCAAATAAAAAGAGCCGTGGAGTTATTGTTAGAGGCCGAGAAACCCATGGTTTATGCGGGCGGCGGCGTCGTGCTGGGTGAAGCCAGCGAGGAACTGACGGAATTAGTCCGCATGCTGGGCTATCCGGTCACCAATACCCTGATGGGCCTGGGTGCGTATCCGGCGACCGACAAGCAGTTCATCGGCATGCTGGGAATGCACGGCACCTATGAGGCCAATATGGCCATGCACGAGAGCGATGTGATTATCGCCATCGGCGCACGCTTCGATGACCGCGTTACCGGTAAACTCGACCAGTTCTGTCCGTACGCCAAGATTATCCATATCGATATCGATCCGGCTTCCATTTCCAAGACCGTTAAAGTCGATGTACCCATTGTCGGCGATGTGAAGCCGGTGCTGGAACAAATGCTCGAGCTGATTAAGGAAGGCAAAAAGAAACCGAACAAAAAGGCGTTGGAAAACTGGTGGAACCAGATCGAAAAATGGCGCGCCGTTAACTGCCTGGATTACGACAGAAGCAGCCTCCTGATCAAGCCGCAATATGTGATCGAGCAATTATATGACGTGACCAAGGGCGAGGCCTTTATCACTTCGGACGTGGGGCAGCATCAAATGTACGCCGCCCAGTATTATCATTTCGACAAGCCTCGCCGCTGGATTAACTCCGGGGGCTTGGGCACGATGGGATTCGGTCTGCCGGCGGCGATCGGCGTCAAACTGGCTCATCCCGACGCCAATGTCGCGTGTGTCACCGGCGAGGCCAGCATCCAGATGTGTATTCAGGAATTATCGACGGCGCTGCAGTACAATACGCCGGTCAAAATCGTTAACCTGAACAACCGCTATATGGGTATGGTGCGGCAATGGCAGGAATTCTCCTATGAAAGCCGCTATTCGCATTCCTATATGGATACGATTCCCGATTTCGTGAAACTGGCCGAGGCCTATGGTCATATCGGCATGCGCATCGATAAGCCGGAAGAAGTGCGGCCGGCGCTGGAAGAAGCCTTTGCATTGAAAGACCGTACGGTGTTCTTGGACATCATGACCGATAGAACCGAGAACGTTTATCCGATGATCGAGGCCGGCAAGGGCCATCACGACATGAAGCTGAGAGTAGCACCGGGAACACCGACAGACAGGGAACTGGCATAATGAGACATATTATTTCGATACTGATGGAAAATGAGGCGGGCGCATTATCGCGCGTGGCCGGTTTGTTCTCAGCACGCGGTTACAACATCGAGTCGTTGACTGTGGCGCCGACGGAAGACCCCAGCCTATCCAGAATGACATTGGTCACCCGTGGCAATGAAGACGTTATCGAACAGATCACCAAACAACTCAATAAGCTGATTGATGTGGTCAAGCTGATCGATTTGGCCGAATCCGTGCATATCGAGCGCGAACTGATGATGGTGAAAGTGAAAACCAGCGACGAGACGCGCGAGGAGGTCAGAAGCCTGGCCAATATTTTTCGTGGCCGCATCATCGACGTGACGCCAACGACTTATGTCGTTGAAATGACCGGCACCTCGGATAAGCTGGACGCATTCGTCGCCGCCATTGATTCGGACGGTATTATAGAAGTCGTGCGTTCCGGTCCGACCGGCATTTCGCGCGGCGAGAAAGGGCTGCATCTGTAGCCAATGCTTTATTTATTCAGCGCCCGGTTCCCCGGGCCTGGTTTGAAATTTAAAAAACATAAAACACAGGAAAACCCATGCAAGTTTATTACGACAAAGATGCTGATCTTTCAATCATCAAAAGTAAAAAAGTAGCCATCATCGGCTACGGTTCACAAGGTCACGCCCATGCCAACAACTTAAAAGATTCCGGCGTTGATGTTGTCGTTGGCTTGCGTGCGAGTTCCGCCTCCGTGGCGAAAGCGCAAGGCGCCGGATTGACCGTAAAAGACGTGCCAGAAGCCATAGCCGGCGCCGATGTGGTCATGATCCTGACACCCGACGAGTTCCAGGCGCAACTGTATAAAACCGAAATCGAGCCGAATATCAAGCAAGGCGCTGCCTTGGCATTCGCGCATGGTTTCTCGATTCTTTATAACCAAATCACGCCGCGCGCCGACCTGGACGTAATCATGATTGCGCCTAAAGCGCCGGGCCACACCGTACGTTCGGAATTTGTCCGCGGCGGCGGTATTCCTGATCTGATCGCCGTACATCAGGATGCATCGGGCAAAGCCAAGGACATCTGCCTGTCATACGCTTCGGCTATCGGCGGCGGCCGTTCAGGCATCATCGAAACGACTTTCCGCGATGAAACCGAAACCGACCTGTTCGGCGAACAGGCGGTATTGTGCGGCGGCGCCGTTGAACTGGTCAAAGCCGGTTTTGAAACTCTGGTTGATGCCGGCTACGCGCCTGAAATGGCTTACTTTGAGTGTCTGCACGAATTGAAACTGATCGTCGACCTGATGTACGAAGGCGGCATCGCCAACATGAACTACTCGATCTCCAACAATGCCGAGTATGGCGAGTACGTCACAGGCCCGCGAGTCATCAACGACGAAAGCCGCTGGGCGATGCGCGAAGCGCTGAACAACATCAGAAACGGCGAATACGCCAAGAAATTCATCCTGGAAGGCATGACCGGCTATCCGGAAATGACAGCCAAACGTCGCCTGAATGCAGAGCATCCTATCGAAGTTGTCGGTGAAAAACTGCGCAGCATGATGCCTTGGATCAAGGCCAACCAGATCGTTGATAAAACCAAAAACTGATCGATTCGGTTTGACCGTTTTAAAAAAGCCCGTCTTATGACGGGCTTTTTTTTGCCCGCGAGCCGGGATTCTATAAAAATGGGTTTTATCCAAGCATGCAGTGCAGGGACGACTTTGGTTAAAATGCCGACCGTTGACGTCGCCTTTTTGCGTATATCAGATGATCACTCGCCACTGCCTTTTCAGTTCTAGTACTCAGTCAATTTAATTATGACGGATAAACTGTAGGTGCGAATTCATTCGCACTATTCGCATGCCATGAATACTCCGCAAATTTTACTCGTCAGAACAAGGCTGACTGAGTAATATGGCGGTATGTAAACATTGGGCAGTTAGTATCATCCGTTGGATGAATCTTGCAAAAAGTCCAACATAAGCATTGATGATTATTATCAATCGCTCAAGTATCCGGAAAGCACATCTGGAAATGCTTACGAACATACGCCGCTTAAGGATTTGATTGTCAATAATTTCCCTGTTTAAACATAGGATGCGCCGACGACAGGAGGCGCATCATTCGCGATCGATGCGCTTCATTGCGCCGCCTGGAGCGCCTACTTTTGGTCAGCGCATCCTATGCAAGATTCCAGTTTCAGGAAGTCATTTTTAGCCAAATCCTTAGTATAATGGCCGAAGTGGAACAGGGTTCCTTGAGGCTATGGTCGAGGATATTAGAAACCTACGGAAAAGATCAGTGTTACTGGGAGATTCGATATGCCTGATTGCATAACCAATAAACAAATGACAAGCAAGGCGAATATAACCAGCTATACGCGCACGATGGCCGGCTATAACCGTTGGATGAACGAGCGCATCTATGATAGTTGTTCGACGATCCCAGCTGAGGCGCTGAAACGCGACATGGGTGCCTTCTTCAAGTCCATCCATGGCACGCTGAATCATACCCTGCTCGCCGACCGGATATGGATGGGGCGTTTCATGGGGCAGCCTTTTGCATTCAAATCCCTTGATCAAGAACTTTATCCGGATTTCTTACAGCTTCGTGCAGAGCGGGAGAAAACCGACGGCAGCATCATTGAATGGTCCGAATCGCTGACGGATTCGGAGCTTAACCGCACTCTCCATTACACAAGCGCCGTGACCCCTAAGCCTAGAAGCTATCCTCTCTGGTTTGCTGTCATTCATTTTTTTAACCATCAAACGCACCATCGGGGCCAGATCACAACATTGTTGAGCCAGCACGGCATCGATCCAGGCATCACTGATTTAATATGGCTTCCCGAATTTCAATAGCTCGCAGGCTGGGTTTACGCAAAGCTCCAACTCAGCCTACGAGCTTTTTTGCCCGCGAGCCCGGGTTTTATAAAAACGGGATTTATCCAAGTACGCAGTGTGGGGGCGACTTCGATTAAAGTGCTTACTGTTGGCGTCGCCTTTTTGCATATATCAGATGGCCACCCGCCACTGCCTTTTCGGTTCAATTTCCTCGACAGTAATATCGATATCCAGCATTCGCCTGATCACGTCGATATTGGTTTTGCAGTGTCCGGATAACGGTCCGGTGACAAACGAGCCGCCCGCGCCCAGACATAGCGGCAGCAGCAACTGATCTGCCAGATAATGCCCCACTGGGGCGGCGAAGCCCTGGTAGCGATGCAGCAAATCAACGGTATGGTTTGCCACCCGCTCGGCGCTGATGCCCATTGCGCCATGGCTTTCCAGCACTTCGGTGATTTGGGGATAACGCACTTTGATCATCACGCTGTTGCCGGGGCCCAGCGATTCCACCTGGCTGACGCTGACCGCATCGTCCGCCCAATTCAGCCGGCGCAGTAGTTGCTGCTTTTCTCTAAGAATCACATGACCCGGAATCCCGGCGCTGATGCAATGCGCCTCAACGTCGAGCAGCTGGCCGCGCGTTTCCAGCGTCAGTTTCCGAAAGCTTGCCGGTGGCTCGATGGTGACCGTCCATTGTCCGGCGCCGACCGGATAAAAGCCGTAGCGCTCCAGTCTGGCGTCGAACCCGCAGCCGATTTGCCGCAGCACCGGCAAAAACGTATGCTGGATAAAGTCGAAGCTGGGCGCCAACGGATTGTGGGTGCCGCCGGTCAGCGTCAGCCGCGAGGGCTTGTCGGCCATCAGCAGGGCAGGCAGTACGGTCTGGAATACCAGCGTGCTGCTGCCGGCGCTGCCCACGACGAACCGGTAATCCCCCGCTTTGATCTTGCCGGGGATAAGCATCACCGCTTTCGAGCCTATCGATGCGCCCCTGACTTCGGCGCCGCACACGGCGGCAATAGCCCTGACGCAAGCCAGATGCTGGCGCATCAGGCCGGGATTCCTGCGGCCCTGACGGATATTGTGAATATACACCGGAACACCGCGGCAGGCGGCCAGCGACAGCGCCGTTCTCAGCACCTGGCCGCCGCCTTCGCCCTGGGCGCCGTCGATCTCGATCATGTTGCTAGCCTTTGACACAAACCACCTGCTTTAACGTGTGCATGATTTCCACCAGATCGCTTTGCGCCTGCATGACCTGTTCGATGGGTTTGTAGGCGGCCGGCGTTTCGTCGATCACCGACTGGTCCTTTCGGCATTCCACGCCTTCGGTCGCGGCGATGTGCTGTTCCAGCGACACCCGCTTTTTCGCCGCCGTTCTCGACATGACCCGGCCGGCGCCGTGGCTGCAGCTGCAAAAACTTTCCTCGTTGCCCAGTCCGCGCACTATAAATGATTTAGCGCCCATGCTGCCCGGGATGATGCCCCATTCGCCCAGGCCGGCGCGCACCGCGCCTTTGCGGGTTACCAGCACGTTTTTGCCGTAGTGATGCTCGCGGCTGACGTAGTTGTGGTGGCAATTCACCGCCGCCAGCCGGGCTTCAAAATCCAGATTCAGCGTCACCGACAGGGTTTTCAAAACCCGCGCCATCATCACGTCGCGGTTGACGCGCGCGAAGTGCTGCGCCCATTCCACGGCCTGCACATAGTCGGCAAAATACTCGGAGCCTTCGGGCAGATAGGCCAGATCGCGATCCGGCAGCTGAATCTGCCAGCGCTGCATTTCCTTCTGCGCCAGTTCGATGAAATGCGTGCCGATGCGGTTGCCGACGCCGCGTGAACCGCTGTGCAGCATCACCCATACCGCATCGCTCTCGTCCAGGCAGACCTCGATGAAATGGTTGCCGGTTCCCAAAGTACCCAGATGATGGGCATTGTTGGTGTTTTTCAGCAGTTTGTATTTTTCGCAGAGCTGGTTGAACGGTTCGGCAAGTCCGGACCAGGCCAGGGCGACATCGTTCGGCAGTTCGCCCCAGGCGCCTTTGTCGCGTCCGCCGCGATGGCGCTGCATTTCCCGGCCATGCGGCACTGCGCGTTCAATCGCGTGCCGGACATCGCGCAGGGAATCGGGCAGTTGGTCGGCGCGGATGCCGGTTTTGACCGCCATCATGCCGCAGCCGATATCCACCCCCACCGCTGCCGGGATAATCGCGTTCACGGTCGGCACGACGCTGCCGATGGTCGCGCCTTTGCCCAGATGCACATCCGGCATCGCCGCTATCCATTTATGAATAAACGGCAGCCTCGACAGATTGATTAACTGCTGGCGGGCTTCTTCTTCAAAATGCACGCCGCGCGTCCAGGATTTGATCGGCACGCCGCCGGCGATCTGGGTGACTTCATAATTTTGTTGATTCATGTTTGTTCCTTGTTTTTTATCTCCAGCGCTCCTGATAATGCAAATGCGGTGCCAGGTCGGCATTCAAAAATTAATTCACGAAGAATCAACTGACTACGTCAACCAGCAGGCATATTCTTAAGGATGAGCTATAGTTATTGTTATTTAACTGGATAACCATTTATCGGAATAGATAGCATGAAAACCGTTGTCATCAGCCTGCTCGGCACAACGCTCGACCATCGCGGCTTTAACGGCAAACGCTGGGAACGCTGGCGGCCCACCTTATCGCTTTGTCAGCACGAAGACCTGGTGGTCGACCGACTGGAGCTGTTATTCCAGCGGGATTTCCAGAACATCGCCGGTCAGTTGAGCCAGGACATTAAAACCGTCTCGCCGGAAACCGAGGTCAATCATCACATTATCAGTCTGCTCGACCCATGGGATTTCGAAAGCGTCTATGCCGAATTGCTGGATTTCGCCCGCAGCTATCCGTTCGATATCGAACACGAGCAGTATTTGCTGCACATCACCACCGGCACGCATGTCGCACAGATTTGCCTGTATCTGCTGACCGAAGCCCGTTATCTGCCGGGGCGCCTGATCCAGACCTCGCCGCCGCAACGTCGGGAAACGGTTGCCGGGCATTATCAGATCATCGATCTCGACCTGTCCAAATACGACCTGATCGCCTCGCGCTTTTCCAGGGAGCATCAGGAGGGCACCCATTACCTGAAAGGCGGCATCGAAACGCGCAATCCGGCGTTCAACAGGATGATCGAGCAGGTCGAGAAGGTGGCGATCCGCTCCCGGGAGCCGATCCTGCTGACCGGGCCGTCCGGTTCCGGCAAATCGCTGCTGGCCAAACGCATTTATCAACTGAAAAAGAAACGGGGCCAGCTTCCGGGGAATCTGGTAGAAGTCAACTGCGCCACCTTGCGCGGCGACAATGCCATGTCGGCGCTGTTCGGGCATGTCAAGGGCGCGTTCACCGGCGCCGCGACGGCGCGTAAAGGCTTGCTGGCCGAAGCCGACAACGGGTTGCTGTTTCTCGATGAAATCGGCGAACTGGGCCTGGACGAGCAGGCCATGCTGCTGCGGGCGATCGAGGACAAGCGCTTCATGCCGTTGGGGTCAGACAAGGAAGCGGGCAGCCGCTTTCAGCTGATTGCCGGCACCAACCGCAATCTGTTTCAGCAGGTCGAGCAGGGGCGTTTCCGGGAAGACCTGCTGGCCCGCATCAACCTGTGGTCGTATGAATTGCCGTCGCTGAAACAGCGGCTGGAAGACCTGGAAGCCAATATCGACTACGAACTGGAAAAATACAGCCAGAAAGCCAACACGTTGATCGGCTTCAATAAACAGGCCAGGGACCGCTATCTGCGCTTTGCCAAATCGCCGGAAGCTATCTGGAACAGCAATTTCCGCGATCTCAACGCCAGCATCACCCGTATGGCGACACTGAGCGACGGCGGCCGGATTACGCAGGAGACAGTGGAGGAAGAAATCCGGCGCCTGCGGCACGATTGGCGGCAATCAGGCGGAAGGAATGAAGCGTCCGCCGTTGAATTGTTGCTCGACAAACCCGTCGATCTGTTCGACCGGCTGCAGCTGGCCGGCGTCATCCGAATCTGCCAGGACTCGCAAACCGCCGCGGAAGCGGGCAGGAAACTCTTCAATGTCAGTCGGTTAAACAAAGCTTCTGCTAATGACAGCCACCGGGTTATCCAGTTTCTCGGCAAGTTTGGCCTGGACTTTAAAACTGTTAAGCATTGGCAAGTGGGGGATGGCTCTATCAATCACTAGATCTTGGTAATACTCATGCCCGTTTATCATGAGCTAAATGTATGTTATCCCGTATCAGAACTACAGAACTTTCAATGAATTGTTGTCCTACAGGTACTCTGGTATATAAGATATGCTGACTTAGATAATCATTTGTTAGGGATCTAGGGCACCTATGTCCAGCCAAAAATTTAGTGCAACCCAACGAGAGGCTTTGTGGCTAGCCCACGAAAAAAAGTGTGCCTACACAAGGGAACTTCTCGATGTCAGTAGCTTTCACATCGACCACATCGTTCCTGAAAATCTAGCCGATGATCCAGTCGAACTTGAGCGAGTGAGGTCCGCGTTGAGGTTAGACAAGGACTTCGATCTCTATGGATATGAGAACCTCCTACCTTGTCGCGCGGGTGCCAACCTTCAAAAAGGATCGCTTGTTCTCAATGAGGCACACACGCACTTCTTTCTGGGTATCGCTGCAAGCAAGAAGGCCGAAGTTCAAGGGAATCTAGAAAAGATTGAGAAACGTAAGAATCGTGGAAAGGCTCTGATCCTATTGCAACAGTGCCTAGAACGCGGTGAATTGTCGCCGTCTGACGTAGCAAGAATTCTTGAGGATCACAACGAACAGCCACAAGAAATCTTTCGCCTTATAGAAGGCATGCAGTTCGCAGATGCTACGGAGATTCGAACTGTCGCGAAGACTGACATTGATGATCTTCGCGGCCGACCGATACGGCTCGGTCAAAACGATCACATTGATGGCGTCACTTTGACCAACGATACGAACGAACAAGTGTATGTCCGGACCTGCAAGGAATACGACTCGGCAATTCAATCCGGGTACTACGCTCTCACAAACTTTGACATCAAAATGTCCACTTTCTTCGAGCATCAGTGCGGATTGCTAGGCTCATTTCAGGCTGCGACGACACCTGAGCGTAGCTTCATAGCCGATCCAAGGGCTGGAATTGTCGATCTGCAGTTGATTCCATTCTCCTTCTTTCCGTCGTTCGGAGATGCGCCACAGGAAGACGATTCCGCTGCCACCTACCAAAGCAAAGTCGATGATGGCACGATAGTCATCAAGCGACTTAGACAAAACACATTATGCGCCGAGGAACCGGAAGGAATGGGGCAGCAACTTATTGAGGTCGCTAGGGCTGACTTCAACAGTGACGGTATCGAAGATATCCTGCTATTCGAATACTGCTACGCTACTCACGGCACGCTCGGCTTCGGTGGCATACGAATCTTGACCCGAAAGACTGCAAATGGTTTGTTTGAGATCGTCTCGAGAAACCCCTAACCATTTGTTCCAACGCGATAAGGTGCAATTGTAGGGCGTAATAGGCGATAATCGTATTATCCCGCATGTAACTCGTAGGCTGGGTTTCCGCAAAGCTCCAACCCAGCCTACGATCTATTGCCCTACATCCCTTGCCGCCATTAACCTATAACTCAAGCAAATTTCTTCTTCAATCGCCAACGCGATAAGGTGCAATTGTAATGAAAAAGACGCACAACAAGCGCATAAATACAGACCGCAAAAAGCTACGCTCTGCTCCGCTTTTTGTGTCCGGTTATGCTTGTCGTTAGCCATTAAAGAATCAACATGTACACCCCTAGAAGAATAGAGAGTCATCCGACGTGGCTCGATCCGGACGGGATCAAGATCTATACGATCTCGGTGCAAGACCGGCCAGTAAGCCAAGCTCCATATTTCTCGCGTCTCACGGAGGTAAAGAAGCGTAAGGCTGTAACATGGGCCGCTACCCCGGCATTCGCTATATTCCATGATGGCGCAAGCTTCCGTTACCTTGTTCTCGCATGGTGGGGCAATGATAACGAGCTCTTTACATCCGTTTCAGTCCAAACGGAAACCGGGTGGATTGAGGACCCTGCACGGTATTCGTTCTGCCTCTACGACCTTGAAGTTTTCTGGCACGAACGCAAGTACTTCATAGAGTTCATTTACTGTGCCAGGCCGTCCCTTGATAGCTACAGGGCCAAAAGGCACGATAATGGCTGATCGGGCAACCGGGGATCTAGCCCCATTCCCCACATTACCGGCATGCAGGTCCGCACCGGGCGGTTCATCAACTATAATGAAACTTGATCCACTGTTCTCTGATTGAGACGAGACCCTGATCCTTAAGTCATTGACCGTTGAGTTCGAGTTGCATTGCATAGGTTTTCGCCAACTGGTAACGCGATAAGGTGCAACTGTAGGGCGTAATAGGCGATAGCTCGTAGGCTGGGTTGATAAACCCAGCATTTCGAAGTTGCCAAAGCTGGGTTTCCGCAAAGCTCCAACCCAGCCTACGAGCTATTGCTCCTGCATTCCTCGCCACCATCAACCTATAGCTCAAGCAAACTTCTTCTTCAATCGCCAGAAAACCACGGCGGAAGCCAGCACCATCAGGCAAGCGGAGCCCATCAGCATCAAGCCAAAAAACAAGGTTTGCCTGAGCGTATAGTCCACTAATTCCTTGCCGGGAGCCAGGGTCTGCTCGAAAGTTTGCAGCAGTCTCGCCAGTTCCTGCGCGGCGACATTGATCTGCGCTGCGGCGGCAGTATAGTCGCTGATGCGGAAAGGCTCTTTGTTCGGGTTCGATGGCCAGGTCCGGAGTTGCAGCAGCACGTCTTGAAACGACTTCAGGGCGGCGTTGGAGGCATCGGACATCTGTTTGCCTGCGTCCAGCGCTCTCTCGGTCTGGGCAGCGAGATGAGTGAGGCCGGGCTGTTGCTCGTCCAGGGCCTGGACGAGCTGCCGGCGCTCGCCGCTGATGAAATCGGGTAAGCGCTCTGTCGTCCGGCTGAACCGGTCCGCCGATTCGGACAGTTGGGCAGTATTAGTCAACAGCTTTTCCGTTTGGGGCATTTCCGCCGTCTGGATAACCAGTAATTCGGTTTCCCAGCGGATCAGCGTCGGCATGTGCCGTGCCAGGAACATGCCGCGTTCCGCGAACAGGCGGGTATCAGCCAGTTCGCGAGTTGCGGGGTCGAGATCCGCGAATGGATCAATGGATAACAGGTCGAAGACACTACTGGTGATTCCGGGTTGGGGCTCGCGTTTCATCCGCGCGATTTCGGACGCGAAGCCCAGCGAGCCGAGATCACGGGGCGAGCGCGCATCAGGATGCTGTTCGTGCCAGGCGCGGATGGAAGCACGCAGTTCCGAGAGTTGTTCTTTTTTCAGTATCGTCGCGGCAATCCGCCAGATTTCCTTCTCTACCTCTTGAGAGGCGTGCAGATAGGGCCGGGCTGACTCGCCGTAGAACGTGGGCATCCAATGGTCCTCGACATTCATCCGGTTCAGGCTGGCGAAAATAACCATATCGAGCAGGTTGACATAGGCATTGTCTCCGGTGGCAATGGCCAATATATCATTGGTGGTGGTGATGCGGCGCATCAGAATGATACGCCTTCGGGAGAGCTGATTATCTTCGTGCTGCAGCTTGCCGGAGGCAAGATTGAGCGCTCCGATAGCGTTGTTGGCAAAGCGGAGCAACTGGGATTGCAGTTCGATGGGATCGGCCGCGCCGTTTTCCTGGTTGAGCGAAAACAGGGAGCGGATGCCTTTTTCCGGCAATTCCAGTGTGCTTCTGAGCAAATTGCAGCCGCCCGCACTCAGGGCAAGGACCAGCAGCAGAACGACTTTCGGCAGCCATCGATGAGCGCCTGGACAGGAAGACTGAGACTCACCGCGCATGAAATTATCAACTCCTTAAGACATTGCTGAATAAAGGGCTTGAAGATCAAGGGTACGAAAATATGCATTAGCGCCTATTATCAGGCGCATGTCAATCGATTGTAAAACTGCTCTGTGTTGACTGTCTTGGGTCCGGCCAGCTTGTTATCAGATCCATAAACGGTGAATGATGTTTTAGGGTATTATTCCGGTCACTCGACATTTCAACTCCATCATTACGCAACCCCAAATAAAGGCTTTTAACAAAGCGCAATTACAAAAACCGGATTCAAAATGAACACGCTTATCCAACTCCATGCTGATATCGACGCGCGCGTACACGCTGTTCGCGACGACAATCCTGATTGGTTGTGCCGCCTGGGCTGTGATGGCTGTTGCCGACGGCTTGCCGAAGTGCCCAGGCTTACGGCGGCGGAATGGGCATGGCTGCGGGACGGACTGGCCGCGCTGCCCCCGGAGCAACTTCGGGAGATTGGCCAGGCCATCGCCGTGCTGGCCGCGCAACCATCACGTCCCGTCGTCTGCCCATTGTTAGACCAGTCGGCGGGGGCCTGCCTGGTTTATGAGCATCGCCCGGTGGCTTGCCGCACGTACGGATTTTATGTCCAGCGTGACCAGGGGCTTTACTGTAAGGACATCGAATCGCGCGTGGCCGGTGGCGCCTGGGCCGAAGTGGTGTGGGGCAACCAGGACGCTATCGATCATCGTCTCCGCGGTCTGGGCGACAGCCTCGATTTGACCGAGTGGTTTGCGCGCTGGGAGCAGAGCAGGGACAGGGCTTGAAGTAAAAACGCACCGCCATTGTCATAACACCAGGCAATTGGCCTTGTCACTTGATCAATAACGTTATGACGGTAATCCCCAGGATAAAGGAAACGCCTTGCCAGAAAGCCACGGGATTACGTTCCAAAAGCGGCGGGCGGGTCTTGTTCAGAAACGCCTGATTCGGATGACGCAGGTCAAACAGGAACTCGGATAAGTCTTGGTAACGCTTGTAAGGGTTTGGATGTACTGCCTTCCTGATGGCATCATCAACCCAAGCTGGAATTTCGCTATTTTGATTACACACAGAGGCATACATCAATCGGTTTTGCGCGGCTCTGGTCTTGCATTTGGCCACTTCGGCGCCGTAAGGCAGCTTGCCGGTCAGCATTTGATAAGCGATCACGCCCAATGAAAACAAGTCCGAACGCTCGGAAGCCTGCTCTCCCAGGAAATATTCCGTAGCCGCGTATTGGGCGGTGCCGAGTATCGGGTTTTGCCAGACGGGAGAAGTAATTTCCATAATGCCCGCGACGCGCGTCGATCCAAAATCGATGATCTTCACCGTGCCGGTGCCATCGATCATGACATTGTCGGGCCTTAAATCCTGATGCAGCATTTCCAGCCGGTGAAAAGCCCTCAGGCCTTTTGCTATCTGTTCGACAATCCCGCGCACGGTTTTCAGGTCCGGTTTCGGATGGTCGATCATCCACTGCCTCAAGGTCTGGCCGTCAATGAATTCGGTGGCGACGTAGAGAAAATTGCGCTTCCGCGTCTGTGCGCAAGGTTTGAGCACATGCGCATTATTGATGCGCCGGGCGATCCAGTCTTCCATCAGAAAGCGTTCCAGATAAGCCGGATCGCCCCTCAGGTCAATGGACGGGGTTTTTATCACGACCTGCGAGCTGGTTTCATTATCGACCGCCAGATAAATGTGGCTGCGGCTGCTGGCATGCAACTCCCTGACGATGCTGTAGCCGTCAAACTGCGCCCGTGCTTCCAGTACGGGCGGGAACGGCAGCTCGGTTAACGACCGGTAATGCTCTCCGGCATCCTGTACGGGCAAGCTTTCAACTCTGACGATCTGGACCGTCAGGTTATCCGTACTGCCTTGCCGGTAAGCCTCGTCGACGATCGTTTTTGCCGCGCTATCGAGATCATCCCCGCATGCGTTGATGGCATGGACCATGAAACGCGAGCTGGCATACTCGTAAACGCCATCGGTCGCGAGCAGGAAAATATCGCCTGCTGCCACGGGCAGGGCCTGATAATCAATTTCAACATGGGAGCCGATCCCCAGGGCGCGGCTGAGGTAGCTTTTATCCTGCGAAACCCAAAGCCGGTGGTCATGGGTGAGCTGTTCCAGATCATGGTCGCGTAACCGGTAAATCCGGGTATCGCCCACATGAAAAATATGCGCGGTGGTGGATTTGATCACCATCGCGCTCAAGGTACAGACATAGCCTCTGTCCTTGTCGTAACAATACCGGCTTTGCCGGGTTTGGGCATGCAGCCATGAGTTGCTTGCCATCAGAACCCGCTGTACCGATTTCTTGACCGACCAGGCTTCCGAGGTGCAAAAATAATCCGCCAGAAAACCCGCCACGGCGGCTTGACTGGCAATATGGCTGACATCGCTGCTGCTGATTCCGTCGGCCACGGCAAAGGCGATGCCTTTTGTGCTCAACTGCGGCTCTTTCGGGATACAAACACCGTGAAAATCCTGGTTGGTTTCCTTACGGCCTTTATCGGAATACTGGCCTGCGGAGATTTTCAATTGACCGGACATGTCTGCATTCCGACGGAGCGTCGGCCGCGCATGGGGCTGTGATCCTCAGTAACTCTTGTAAGGCAGAAATTTGCCGCTCATCACGATCCTGACGCGGTCGCCCTTGGGATCGGGTTCGCGTTGAAGATCCATGCTGAAATCGATCGCGCTCATAATGCCGTCGCCGAACTCTTCGTGAATCAATGCTTTAATGGTGGTGCCGTAGACATTGACCAGTTCGTGGAAACGGTAAATCAATGGGTCGGTCGGTACAGTGGTGGGCAGGGAGCCCTTGTAGGGAACGACTTGCAGCTGCTCGACAGCCTCGGCGGGCAGTTCCAGTAGTGCGCCCACCTTGGCGGCCTGTTCGGCGCTGAGCGTCATCTGTCCCAGCAGGGCGGCCGTGGTCCACTCCTTGCTCTGGCCGATGCTGTCGGCCAGTTGAGGCCATGTCAGTTGCTTGCGCAGTTTTTGCGCGATGATCAATTCGGTGACTTCGTTGCGTGTCATTATGAGCTCCTTGGCAGCTTAATGAGTTATTGGTTAAAGCCGAGCCCTTCATCGGGCGGAGGCTGGGATAATGAAAATTACTCGGGCGGGAAGCTTTGCATTTTCCCTCGGCAAAATTGCTTCGGGAAAATGCCCAGGTCGCCTGGGGCGAATACCCAAAAGGCACAAGTACCCATAGGGCATACATGAATTCGCCCCCACATAAGCGCTAGCTTCATTTGCAAAACGGGAATTATTTTTTTACTAAATCCTAAACTTCCTGTCTTGCCGCATAGGCGCGTTTCGGTGCGGTTTTTACATGCGTGGAATATAATGTCAACCCGGTAAACGCCAGCCCGCCGACCAGATTGCCCAAAACAGTCGGGATCTCGTTCCAGATAAAGTAATCCATGATCGAGAAATTCCCCCCCATGATCAAACCGGACGGAAACAGAAACATGTTGACCACCGAGTGCTCGAAGGTCATGCCGAAGAACAGCATGATCGGCATCCACATGGCGATCACCTTGCCGCTGACGGAAGTGGAAATCATCGCTCCGACTACGCCCGTCGATACCATCCAGTTACAAAGCATGCCCCTGACAAAGATCGTGAACCAGCCGGCCACCCCGTATTTGGCATAGCCCAGCGTTCGCGCCTCACCGATGCCGGCAAGCTTCTTACCGACTGCATCGGGTTCAACGGAAAAACCGTAGGTGTAGACAATCGACATCATGACCGCCACGGTTAGGGCGCCCATGAAATTGCCTGTAAAGACCAGGCCCCAGTTTCTGAAAACACCGTCAAGGGTCACGCCCGGACGTTTATCAAGCCATGCCAGCGGCGTCAAAACAAAAACCCCGGTCAGAAGGTCGAATCCGAGTAAATACAGCATGCAAAAACCCACAGGGAATAAAATCGCACCAAAAATCGGGGAGCCCGTCTGGACAGTAACAGCGACCGCAAATACGGCAGCCAGCGCCAGGATCGCACCGGCCATATAAGCCCTGATCAAGGTATCTCTGGTTGACATGAAAATTTTGGATTCACCCGCATCGACCATCTTTGTGACAAATTCTGAAGGAATCAGATAGGACATAACTCACCTTTAAAAAGTTGGATACACAATGAATTGGGGCGTCGGTTCAAGAACACCTTCATTCGTTTGAATCAGCCTGATTTCGCAAGCTATTGCTTCCCTTGAAACGAGTTTTTTTGCCCCGTTTTTTGTAAAATCTAATTGAGCAAGGCGGGAACAATAGACGAATTAAAGTTATCGCCGCTTGTTTGAAACAAGCCATTTTCCAACGCCATTGTTGAAGGGAAGAGGATGCGCCATTGCACCATCGGGTTTACAGCATGGATTGTGCCAATCAGTTTAATTCAACGGCTTAAGGTGGTTCAATTGGATTTTATCTAAACTGCGCCACATTCTTTGCCCTGAAATAAATTGTGTATGCACCAAAACAGGACAAGCCAGGCAAAAAGTTCATTGGCCCATATTGAATTCGGCTGTCTGGAATATTTGAAAATGCAGACGTTAGGCTTGGGAATTTATTGGTATCTGAACAGCAGGTTATGATCGGTTTTCGCCAGTCAACCAGCCAGTGAAAACCGATCATTAGGAACGAGAATTATAAACTTCACGTTCCTAATTTAGTAACAGGTGAATTAATTTTTTAAAAAGTGAAGCTAAGCAGTGGACTGAGACTTGCCAAGGAGAGGAGTTCAAGCGACTGGTTAAGGATCATTCTGCGCAGGAACCGTTGATACCAGGTAACGTCCATTGGAAATGGTATCTTTTTATTATCGAGGGCTTAATGCGGCAGGAGTCAAATTACCCAGGTAGCCGTTTTTCCTGGCCAGATATTCATCGACAAATGCCTGCATCGGCTCGGATTCATAACCATTCAACACACTGATCGCCAGTTTTTTAAAGCCTGTGCCAACCACATTTTCGCCCGACTTGATCTGAAAGTGTAAAAAAGCCGAAGCGCGCTTGCCATTGACTTCCATTTTCGGTTCCATCATGTCAACGGACGCTTGCTGAAAGTTAAGATGATGAAATGACAAGGTCATGCTTTCGTAAATCACCAGCGGCCGATTGAGGTTAAACATAACGTTTTGCTCGGCTAATAATGGAACCAGCACATAAGGAAAATTCTGTCCTGAGAAAGCCACATAATCGCGAGTAAAGCTTTCAATCAATGCTGAATCCCGACTAAGGTCTCCTGAACGTTCGATCTGTAAATAGGTTTTACCCTGATTGTCGGTTACATCGATCAGGTCGGCGTCGCTGTCGGGAAAGTTCAACAGCACACCCTGACCGACCATGCCGGAAAAGGTAAAGTGCATATTTTGGCTAAGGCCGTATTTCTCCAATGCCAGTGAGAACAGCAAATCGCCCGGTACGCAGAAACGTTTGGCATCCGCATCGTGTAAAGGGTTGAAATCATGCGCCATTTCTTTGGCGAATGTACTGGCTTGTTCGGCGGAAATACTGACATTGCCATCATGAATGCAATAAAATTCTTTTAAAAACATGTTGTTATTTGTTGATTCTAATAAAATGCATAATTTTACCACAGCTTGACAGGTTTAACTTTATGGCTTCCTGAGGCACTGCTGCGCCCGCCTTGTTATTCGCGGTACCGAATTATTCGCAATAACGAAAAACACCCCGATAATAATAGGTGAGGCCGAAAAGCGGATGCCTGATGCTGAAGTCCAGACTGAACTGCCGGCCGGACTCGGGCCGTTCGACGATGGTCGCCGCCCCCAGCAACAGCCAGTCGGGAAAGGTCAGCCGGAATCCGCCGCATTGCCAGACATGGCCATTGCTGCGGTAAATCAGATTGCCGTTGTCGACGCTCAGTTTCAGGCGCAACCCGAAGCCGAAGCGGAGGTATTCGATCAGTTCGTGGTCTTGCAGGTAAACCATGCGCGACTGGAAGCTGTCCTTCTGATTGCCCGGATAGGTCAGCGTGCGTTGCCAGCATAATTCTGCCGTTTGCAGCGGCACCGTTTTTTGCACCCGGGTTTCTACCGTTTTCCCGCGTCTGGCGATCAGTCCGCCGCACAGGTGAATCAGCTTGATTAACGGCAGCAGGCCGGATGGATAACCGATTTCCATGACGCCGTGCACGCTGGAACCGAAGCCGGGGCAGACGGCGTAATGCCTCTGGATGACCGGCGGCAGTCGGTGCCAGTCTTCGCCCAGCGTTTTCTGTAATAAAGGTATGTGAGGCATGAGTTAACTCCATAATGAACCGTGAAACACCATTAACGTGGTGATGCCGACCATGGCAAAAAATGCCGGAACGCCCAACCACATCCAGATCAGGGAATAATAACGGTATCGGGGCGGCAGCGGCTGATTTTTAGCCAGCGCAGCGTTGGCGATATCGCGCATGCGGATCTGCAGATACACGACAGGCAGCCAGCACAGCCCGGTCAATACATACAGAATGGCGGTCAGCAGCAGCCAGTCGTCGCTCAGCGGCATGGCCAGTTGCCGGGCCATCAGAATGCCCGTGAGCGGCTGAATGACGACCGTAGGCGTCGTGAACCACCAGTCGGCCTGCACCACATGGCGGCTGGTCACGGCGATGGCGGCGTGATTGCCGCTGTGATCGGCCATGATCTTGTAAAAGACCGTGCCGAGGCCGGCGCCGAATAAAATGATGGCGCTGAGTATATGGATCAGTTTGAGTATCAAAAAGCTCATGGTCTTTCTCCTTCCAGATGTAAATAAACCAGCAGGGTGATCAGCAGCGGCACATTCTTCAGCACCGGCCCGAACGGATGCAGCCAGAATTCGGGCAGCGCGATGCCGACCGTCAGGGTGTAAAGCAATACCAGGATTAACTGTATGAGGATCAGCCGGCGCGGGCGGTAAGCGGCCAAAGTGGCCAGGCCCAGCGCGATGTCCAGCAGCGCCAGGCCATAGAGCGTGATCGGCGCGGCAATGCCGGTCACGCCGGTCGCCGACAAAAACCGGTAACTTTGCTCATGCGGGTAGAAGAAAAGGGAAACGATGCCGCTCCACAGCCACAGAAAGGCAATCGACAGGCGCAACAAAGGGCGCAGAAAATACAGGCCGGCATGCCAGCGTTCCGCCTGACTGGCCGGTTGCGGCAGCAATCGTTGCTCAAGACTGTGCGTGGCGCGGCCGAGAAACGCTTCAACCGGCCCGGCATCAGCGGTATTGCCCCGCTGCAGCATCGCGATGTTGTCGGCATTGCAGACCGGCTCGCCTAGCCATCGGCCGATGAAGACAAAGCGCTGTACCAGGTTGCCCGGCAGCGAAATCGTCGGCGCCGGTTTCTTGCCCAGGCGCCGACGCAACTGCTGCAACAGCTGTCCGAAGTCTATCGGGCTCGGGCCGACCAGCGGCAGGGTCAGCCGGGCCGGCGCTTCCGCTTTCAGACACTGGAGGACGGTATCCGCGACATCACTGACATGAACGGGTTGCAGCAGTTGCCGGCCGCCGTCGATAACCGGCTGCATCGGCAAGGCCGCCAGTGCCTGGAACAGGGCCATGCTCTGCGCGCCGTCGCCATACACGATGGAGGGCTGCAGGACATACCAGTCCAGATCCAGATTTCTCAGCGTATCGTCGGCGGCTTTTTTACTCAGATGATAGGCCGAGTGCGCGCAGGCGTCCGCGCCGAGCGCGGAAATCTGGATGATTTTCTTGATGCCGGCCCGCTCGGCGGCTCGAAACAGGCTCGCAGGAACCTGCGCATGGAGCCGATGAAACGTCTGCCCCGGCGATTCGGCAATAATGCCGACGCAATTGATAACGGCATCGATGTTTTGCAGGTAAGGCAGCCAATCGGAATCGCAGGACACAGCCGCATAATCCAATCGCACGATACGTGTATCCGCCGATTTGAAAAACAGTTTTTCAGCGTTGCGGCAGCAGGCGGTCACTTTGTGGTTTTGCTGCTCCAGCGCTCGCAGGATATGACGCCCGATAAAACCGCTGGCGCCGGTCAGTAAAATATTCATGAGCGGCTCCCGGAAGAGATATATGGGTGAGAGAGGCGCAGGCCGGCGATCAGATCCCTGAATCCCCACAGCAGCACGGCCAAGCCGAAGCTTGCCAATAGCGGGGATAGGATGCCGTAGTCGACGGCGAGCAGTTGGTCGTGCTGGTCTTTCCAGCGCCACAGGACCGGAATCAGCAAAGCCAGATACGCGCCGCCGTTCACGCTCAGCAGCAGGTGCGTGGTTCTTTCCACGGCGGAAAGCCTGCGGGTCAGGTCTTCGACGATGAAATCCCAGGCCGTCAGCGCCAGTTCGATGATCAGGATCAGGAATAACGGAACAGTCCAGCAGCCATGCCATTCAAAGCCGGCCAGCGCGAAAAAAAAGCAGGCATAGAGCAATTCTCTTGCGCCGTGTATTTTTTGCTCCAGCGCCGCGGAAGGCCGCTGCGGCAACTGTTCCCGGTATTCATGGTTCCATAGCACGTCGAAGCCGCCCAGGACAGCTTGCAGCAGCAACAGATAGAGTACGCAAGTCATGAAAATCACCTCGTGGTTGTTGGGGCGACTGCACAATAACGAGGTGGAAGCGATGGGCCTTCCTGATTGATAGATCAGGAATAAAAAATAATCATTTTCTTAGTAATCAACTGCTTATTGAGTTACAAAATGATAATCCTGCAAGGAAACGAGTGCCGGACCGGCCGGGATCGGTCAGTCTCGATCAGGAAGCGCCACGCCCTGGAACGTGTCCTGTCCGCGCTGTTGCAACTGTTTGCGATATTGCCCCGGGGCCATGCCGACCATGTCGCGGAAGGCGGTGTAAAAATTCGACTGGGTGCTGAATCCGACCGACAGGCCTATCGATAGCACCGAAGCCTCGGGCTCGGCCAGCAGCAGTTTCTTGGCGGCTTCGATGCGGTGCTGACGAATGTAGCGGGAGAATCCTTGCTGGAACTCGGTATTGATCAGTTCGGATAACTGATGCGGGGTTAATTGCAGCTGTTCCGCCAGCATCGCCAGATTCAAGGTTTCGAGCATATAAAGTTTTTCCTCCCGCATCAGTTTGTCCAGATGCGCGAGCACGGCCTGGCGATCGACGTTTTTCAGCGTCGATTCGGCATAGGCCGCCTGCGCGGCTTCGGCCACGTCGGCCGTGATGGAAGGGAAACGCAGCAATGTCAGCGTTACGGCAAAAAAGGCGAGGCCGATCAGAATGCTGTAGCTGGCGATGAAAGCCGATTCGGTCAGCAGCGGCCAGATAAATCCCAGCGCGACCACGCCTATGGCAATTGCGAAAAACACGGCCAGGGCCAGCAGCTCAAACTTAAAGCGCCGGCGTTGCCGGCGCATCGCGTAAACCGTTACCGCCAGCCACAGCAGATAACCGCTGCCGATCAGAAATGCCAGCGGCAATGCCCCGTTCAACGGAATATACAGGCTGGCCGGCACAGGAAGCGCGTGTAACAGTTGCCACGGGCTTAACCGGGCCGGCGCGGCCAATAACCGGCGGCTGTAAAAATAAAAGCTGGGAGCGATGCAGTACAGCAGCAGTATATATAAAGGTGAAAAGGCCTGGTCTTCCTGCTCAAGAATGAACTGCAAATGCAGCCATTGAATGGCGGCCAGACTGATGACGAGCGCAAATCCGGCCAGTTTCGATGATAACGGGTATGGCTCCCTGTGCTGAAGAATATTGCCCAGAATCAGTAAAGCGGCAGTGAAAAGCGAAAAACCGATCAGTAACAGGGCGACAAGTTGCATGTTGGTAAAGTTTGCAGTGATGGAGACAGGTTTGCTTGGCTGAGGGGAAGTATAGCAGTTGCCTGATCAACGGGAAGGCCGCCGGTGTGACGGCGACGAGGTATGCGTCCTGATTGCTGTGATGTCGGTGAGACAAGATTCAGTTTGGCGCGGCTCCGGCATGGACTGTGTCTGAAACAGGGCGGAGTAGGGCGGGGCTGCGCGAAGGCAGGGTTCGAGCCTGTTTACAGCAGACAAAAAAAAGGCGGTTAAAAAAACCGCCTCAAAGAAATACATTAGGAAGATATAACGCAACTTTCAGCTATCAGGCTCTAACAGAACCTTAAAAGTTAGGTTAATAATAGCAACGGATTTTACAAATAAAAATGTGGCATATTGTCGCAGTCAAATTACTAATGGATTTTACCCGGCAAGACCGGTAAATTTAAATAACACATTTATTCCCTATATTTTATTTAATCAATGCTTTCACACGTTTCGCCTAAATCAGAGATTTCTGCCCGACAAAACCTGAAATGGCTCTTTATCCTCAGAAATCTGATGATCGTCAGTGAGGCGGGGCTGGTTTTCATATCCATTTACGGTCTTAACATCCGCCTGCCGCAGGAGCAGCTGTGGCTGGTCATATTATCGATAGCCGCTGTCAATCTCTATACCTGGATGCGCTTGCAAACGGAGGACCCGGTCACCGAGCTGGAAATTTTCTCACAGCTGGCCATCGACGTTTTCGGGATCGCCTCCTTGCTGTACCTGACCGGCGGCGCTTCCAACCCGATCATCTGGATGTTCCTGCTGCCGCTGATTATTACCGCGATCATGCTGCCGCAATCCTATGCCTGGTATATGGTGATTCTGACCACGTCCATGTATACGATATTGATCGGCTACAATATTCCCTTGCCGTCGATAGAGCCTCACATGCCCAACCCGGACCTGATGCCCATGGACATGGCGCGTTATGATTCGCTGCAGAAAATGCATGCCATGAGCGACAAGCATTATTTCAATCTGCATATGTTCGGTATGTGGTTCGGTTTCGTTTTCAGTGCCGGACTGGTCGCATTCTTTGTCGTTGAACTGGCTAAAACCTTGAGGGACCAGGAGCGGTATCTGGCTGAGGCGCGTGAAAACGCATTAAGGGACGAACGCGTCGTGTCATTGGGCACCTTGGCCGCCAGCGCGGCCCACGATATGGGTACGCCATTGGGCACGATTGCCATCGTCGCTCACGAGTTGGAGCAGGAGTACCCGATTCATCGTTTTCCTGATCTGCACGATAAAGTGTTGATCATGCAGGAACAGATTGACCGCTGCAAGGCGGCGCTGTCGGTCATGTCGGCATCGGCTGGCGAAATGCGCGCCGAATCGGGGCGGGTCATGCCGCTGACCGAATACATAGACAGCGTGCTCAACCAATGGCGCACGCACAAACCCGGCGTCAAATTAAATTTGTTTATTAACCCCTGTGTTGCCGCGGACGCTAAAATTATAGCGGAGCGCACGCTGACCCACTCGATCGTCAATATTCTGAACAATGCGGCCGAGGCATCTCCTCCCGAACTGGGCATCGAGTTCCACGCCTCGTGGGATATGAATCTTGCCCATATCAAGATTCGCGATTATGGCCCGGGATTGCCGCCGGAACTGGTGGGTTTGGCAGGCAAGCAGCCTGTCATCAGCAAAAAACACGGTCTGGGCGTCGGGCTGTTTTTGACTTATTCCACGATCAATCGCTTAGGCGGTAAAATTTATTTTTATAATTTAGAATCCGGTGGTGCCTGTGTAGAAATCACGCTGCCCCTTTTAAATACGGAGAATAATGATGACCACTCAGGATATTGATAAACCGCGTCTGTTGCTTGTTGATGATGATGAGACTTTTTGCAATGTGCTCAAGGGCGCGCTGCAAAAAAGAAATTATGAGGTATTGGTGGCCAACGATGTCAAAAGCGGCATCCAGCTCGCCGAGCAAAACCTGCCGGAATATGCCGTGATCGATTTGCGCATAGGCCATGAGTCCGGCCTGGAACTGGTCAAGAAACTCATTTCTTTGGATGATAACACGCAGATCGTGATGCTGACCGGCTTCGCCAGTATCGTCACCGCCGTTGAAGCGATCAAGCTGGGGGCCGTGCATTATTTGACCAAACCGGCCAATGCCGATGAAATCGTCAGTGCCTTGCATAAAAACGAAGGCGACTCGTCGGTATCGATCAGCGAAACCCCTTTATCGGTCAAGCGCCTGGAGTGGGAACACCTGCAGAAAGTCCTGATGCAGCATGACGGCAATATATCGGCCGCCGCCAGAGCTTTGCACATGCACAGGCGTACATTGCAACGGAAACTGGACAAGCGGCCGGTGCGGGAATAGCCCTATTTTTTCAGCGCCGCTTTCGCCTCGTTCCAGAAGGCATCCAGTTCGGCCAGTTCGCAGTCTCTGAGATCGCGGCCCGAAGCCTGAACCTGTTGCTCGATATATTGAAAGCGCCGGGAAAACTTTTTCGTGCTCTCCTTGAGCGCGATTTCGGGGTTGACCTTTAAATGCCGGGCCAGATTCACGGCCACCAGCAGCAAGTCGCCGACTTCTTCCTGAACATGTGCCTGATCGCCTGATTGCCAGGCTTCCCTGACTTCATCCAGCTCTTCTGTAACCTTGTCGAAAACCGGGCCTACCTCGGGCCAGTCAAAGCCGTGGCTGGTGGCGCGGTTCTGGATTTTCTCGCACTGCACCAGGGCCGGCAGATTTACGGCGACGCCCGATAGCACGCTGTCCTGTTCCTTGGCCTTGTTTTTTTGCTGCCTTTCCAGTGCTTTCGCCTGTTCCCAAGCCTGTTTGCGTTCCTCGTCGCTGTGAAAAACCGCATCCGAAAATACATGCGGATGCCGGCGCACCAGTTTCTCGCAAATGGCCGCCGCGACCTGCTCGAAATCGAACAGGCCGCGCTCCTCGGCGATGCGGGAATGGAACACCACCTGCAACAGCAGGTCGCCCAGTTCCGAGCGCAGATCATCCAGATCGTTGCGCTCTATCGCATCGGCGACTTCGTAGGCTTCCTCAATCGTATAAGGGATCAGGCTGTAAAAGTCCTGTTTGATATCCCACTCGCAGCCCTGTTCGGGATGGCGCAGTCGGGACATGATGGCCAACAGGTTTTGCGTATTTTTCAGCATGAGGCGTAATTACAGTGAGGAGCCGAAATTCTCGCGATACCTTTCCCTGAATACCTCCATGTCAAAGCCATGGTTCTGGGTGCCATGATGCTCGATCTTAATCGCGCCCATCAACGAGGCGACCCTGCCTGTTGACTCCCAGTCCATCTCGTTCATCAAGCCATACAGCAGTCCGGCACGATAGGCATCGCCGCAGCCGGTAGGATCGAGCAGGGCTTTGGGTTTCGCGGCGGGAATATTAATGCATTCGCCGCGCGTGTAAATTTTGGAGCCGTTGCCGCCCAGCGTAATGACCAGGGCTTCGACACGCTCGGCTATTTGCTCCAGCGACAGGCCGGTACGCTGTTGCATCAGTTCCGATTCATAATCATTCAGGGTCACCCAGGTCGCCAGATCCAGAAACTTGGTCAGTTCCTCGCCATTAAACATCGGCATGCCCTGGCCCGGGTCGAAAATGAACGGGATGTCCAGCTCGGCGAACTGCTCGGCGTGCAACTGCATGCCTTCCTTGCCGTCCGGTGCCACGATGCCGATGCAGATATCGCGGTCTACGGGCACGGAGTTCAAATGCGAGAAGTTCATCGCGCCCGGGTGGAAGGCGGTGATCTGATTATCTTCCTCGTCGGTTGTGATATAGGCTTGGCCGGTGTAATGACCATCCAGAATCCGGATAAATTCGCTGGACAGGCCGTTCTGGCACATCCATTGCGCATACGGCTCGAAATCATGGCCGACCGTCGCCATCGGCAAGGGCTCCTCGCCCAGTAATTTCAGGTTGTAGGCAATGTTGCCGGCACAGCCGCCGTATTCACGGCGCATCACGGGAACCAGAAACGATACATTCAGAATATGGACTTTTTCCGACAGAATATGATTTTTGAATTTATCATGAAAAACCATGATCGTGTCGTAAGCCATTGATCCGCATATCAGTGCGCTCATTGTGTTCCTCTTATATTAAAATTAAAGTCCAGGTGATCGCCGCCCAGGCCAGCGACAGCATAACCGCGGCGGAACCAATATCCTTGGCCCGGCCGGATAATTCGTGACGTTCCAGGCCGACCCGGTCGACGATCGTCTCTACCGCTGAATTCAATAACTCGACCAGCATCACCAGCACGATGCTGCCGATCAGCAGCAGTTTTTCGATAGCGGTTTCTCCCAGCCAGATCGCCAGCGGCGTGGTGATGACAAACAGGAGCACTTCCTGCCTGAAAGCCTCTTCATGTATCCAGGTCGCTTTAAAGCCGGCAACAGAAAAGACGCATGCATTCATAAGCCGCTTAAGGCCTTTTGCATTTTGATTCGCCATTGTTTTACGTTCAGTGATCAAAACCGTCAATGATACACAATCTGCGGGACAGTTGGGTTACAAACAGCGTAATAAATCGGTCAAACTCTGGACAATTTAAAAAAACTTTTTTGAAGTCAATCGCTTGTGATTATTGTGAAGGCATTATTCCCAGACTTATCCACAGATTTTGTGCATAACTCTCAAGCGGGATTACTGTTCAATCAGCTGACCGTAAGCTTCGGCATCCATTAATGAATCCAGGTCGGACAAATCGTCCGCTTTAACGCAAAAAATCCAGGCTTGATAAGCGTTATCATTAACCTGCTCGGGTTCGTCGGTCAGGGCGGTATTGACGGCGACAATCTCGCCAGCCACCGGGCTGAACAAGTCCGATGCGGTTTTAACCGACTCAACGACCGCGCATTGTTCCCCGGCGGCTACCTTGCGCCCCGGTTCCGGCAGTTCGATATAAACCAGATCGCCCAATTCCTGCTGGGCAAAATCCGTTATGCCGACGCGCACTGTATTGTCGTCTTCCAGCAGTGCCCACTCGTGGGTTTTGGCATATTTCAGGTTTTCCGGCAAATCACTCATATTTCATCTCTCAAAAATAGTGTTTACGTAACTTACATGATTGATTTCAAGGATAACGCGCTATTTTTTAAAAACAACAAAAAAATTCATTTAACCGATCGGCAGGTCTTATAATTCAGCCCTTATCTATAAGGCCAGCCAACCCCATGCTTTTTTTCGCCAAAATCACTGCTTTTTTGATAGCCTGTTTTTTTTCCGCCGCTATTTTTCCTGTTTCCGCCGAGCATGGCGATACGCAGGAACAGACAGAAACCGGGCGTCAGGCAGTGGTTCTGGACGATGAAGCCCGTATATTGGCAGACCTGCAAATTCAGCGGCTGGTTGCCTCGAATTATCAGCCCGAGTTTACCGCCTACGGGAAGGCGGTTGCTATTCAGCCGCTGCTTGCACTGCGCAGCCAGTATCGGACCGCGTTGGCCGAACACAAAAGCGCGGCGGCCAGGTTCAATCTGGCCGAGCAAGGCATCAAGCGGCAGCAGGATTTATACCATCATGACATCGCCTCAAAACGCAGCCTGCAGAATCAGCAATCGCAATGGCAAACCGACAAGGCCCAACTGGATGCCGCGCGGTTTCGCATCAAGGCCATTTATGACGAAGCCCTGCTGAGCTGGGGCGGGGCATTGACCGATTGGGCCTTGTCGCCGGACTCGGACAAACTGGCGCCTTTTTTATCGGGACGGCAAATTCTTCTGCAGGTCACGCTGCCCGCCAACAGCTATCTGGCTGATGACGTGAAGGAAATTTACATTGAGCCTGCGGGCGTGCGCGGCAGGGCCCGTAAAGCCACGCGCATATCGGCCGCGCCGCAAAGCGATGGCGTGGTTCAAGGGGAAAGTTATTTCTTTCAAGCCGACGGCGACCGGATCAGGCCCGGCATGCGCGTTGCGGCATGGATAGCCCGACAGGCTGAAGACAGGGTCGGCGTAATGATTCCCAAGTCGGCGTTGATCTGGCATCTGGGCCAGGCGTTTGTTTATATCAAGACCGGCAATGACCGGTTCAGCCGCCGGCCTGTCACGCATTTCTCGGCCGCTGCCGACGGTTATTTTGTCAGCGCGGGTATCGACCCCGGCGAGGAACTGGTGACCATTGGCGCGCAAATGCTGTTGTCGGAAGAAATGCGCGGGCAGATCCCCGATGAGGATGATGATTAACCCGTCATCGCCCATCGTTTAATGCCGCCGCCCGGCTGAAGCACAGCCATCCAGGAAGCCTTACAGTCCATGCGACTGAAAATCGTGATTAATCGGGAATATTAACAAAACCATGCTGGCTGCTCTCATCCGTTTTTCCATCCGTTGCCACGGCATTGTCATCGCCCTGGCGGTACTGATCCTGGTCTATGGCGTTTATCGCTTTTCCACGGCCGGGCTCGATATTTTTCCGGCTTTTTCGCCCAAACAGGTCGTGATTCAAACCGAGTCGCCGGGGCTGTCTTCCGAGCAGGTCGAAGTGCTGGTGACGCAGCCGATTGAAATGGCGATCAGCGGCCTGATCGGCATGGAATCGGTGCGTTCCGAATCGATTCTGGGCCTGTCGATCGTGACCGCGACCTTCAGCGAGGACAGCGATATCTATCGCAGCCGGCAGTTGGTCAGCGAGCGGCTGGCGAGCCTGCCGGGACGGCTGCCGCAGGGTATGGGCACGCCCGTGGCGATACCGCTTTCCTCGTCGTCCGCGACGGTTTTGACGATCGGCTTGAGCTCCGACAGCAAGGATTTGATGGCCTTGCGCAGCCTGGTCGACTGGACGCTGGTGCCGCGCCTGATGTCCGTGCCCGGCGTTGCCGATGTCAATGTGTTCGGCGGCGAAGTCGCGCAGTTGCAGATTCAGGTCGATCCCGTGCAGCTGCATCGCTTTAACCTGGCGCTGGACGACATCATTCAGGCCGCCTCGCAAGCAGGCACTATTCAGGGCGGCGGTTTTATCGAAAACGACAACCAGCGTTTCACGCTGCAGGTGACCGGGCAACCCGCGACGCCCGAACAATTCGCCAAAATCCTCGTCAGGCGCGATCAGGGCCGCAACATAACCCTGGGCGAAGTGGCAACGATTGCCTATGCGCCCGAGCCGGCTATCGGCGGCGCGCAAATCATGGGCAAAACCGGTATTGTCATGATGGTCATCGGCCAATACGACGCCAATACCTTGTCCGTCTCCAGGCGGGTGGAGCAGGTGCTGGATGAATTCGAGCCTATCTTCAGCAAGCAGGCGATTGTGTTCCATTCGCATCTGTTCCGGCCGGCCGATTATATTGAAGCATCGGTGGCCAATTTGTCGATCCATCTGCTGATCGGCGGCCTGTTCGTGATCATTATTCTGTATCTGTTTCTGTTCGATTTCCGCACGGCCTTTATTTCCGCGCTGGCCATTCCCTTGTCGCTGATCAGCGCCGTCATTGTCCTGCTGGAAGCCGGAGTCAATCTCAATATCATGGTGCTCGGCGGCTTGGCAATCGCGCTGGGCGAGGTCGTCGATGACGCCATTATCGATACCGAGAACATTTTCCGGCGCCTGCGCGAAAACCGCTTGTCGGATCGACCGCTGCCCGTCGCCGATGTCGTTTACAGGGCTTCGCTGGAGGTGCGCGGCTCGGTCGTTTACGCGAGCTTTATCGTCGCGCTTGTGTTTGTGCCGCTATTGACCCTGAACGGCGTGGCAGGGCGCTTGTTTGCGCCGTTGGGCTACTCCTACATCCTGGCTATCCTGATGTCGCTGCTGGTGGCGCTGACCTTGACGCCGGCCCTGTGCTACGTACTGCTGGGTAGCCATGCCGCGCACGACGAGCCGCCGCTGATCAAGCGTCTCAAGCCGCTCTATGAGCGTTTGCTGGGTTTCGTGATCAGGCGATTTAAAGTGGTAATGACCGGCAGCGTGATCGTGTGTCTGGCCGGTTTGCTGGCTTTTTTCAGCCTCGACAGCAAGTTCCTGCCCGAGTTGCGCGAGGGCCATTACATAGTTCATACGGCCAGCATGCCCGGCACGTCCTTGCAGGAATCGTTAAGAATCGGCCGTCGGCTGACCGAACAGTTTCTGAAGATCGAAGGCGTCGAATCGGTATCGCAATGGGCCGGGCGGGCAGAGCGAGGCGCCGATACATACGGCAGCCATTACAGCGAGTACGAGGTCCGCCTCAAGCCCATGTCGGGATCGGAGCAGCAGCGGATATTGGACAGACTCAGGGAAATCCTGAGTGATTTTCCGGGCATTTTATTCGAAGCCAATACCTTTCTGACGGAGCGGGTCGACGAGACCATTTCCGGTTATACCTCGCCGGTCGTCGTCAATATTTACGGCAATGATCTGGCGGTGCTAGACGACAAGGCCCAGGCGCTCGCCGAAATCATGCGCGGCATTCCCGGCGCCGCCGACGTGCAGCTGCGCTCGCCGCCCGGCACGCCGCTGGTGCGGATCGATCTGGATCTGGATCAGCTGGGTTTCTGGGGTATCGCGCCGTCGCAGGTTATCAATACTCTGCAGGCCGCCTACGAGACGCATGTCGTCGGCAAGCAGGCTCAGGGCAATAAAATCTTCAATATCGCCGTAGCCCTGGCGCCGGAGCTGAGAAAACAGCCCGAATCGATTGCCCGGTTGCCGATCAGGACTCAGGACGGCAGCCTGATCATGCTGTCTCAGGTCGCGGAGATCAGGCACGCGGCCAGCCGCTACAATATTCTGCATCAGGGCGCGCAACGCCGGCAGACCGTGACCTGTCATGTCATCGATCGGGATCTCGATGATTTCATGCGCGAGCTCAAGGCGCGCGTGCAGGAAGAGATTCCGTTCCCGGCCGATGTTTATCCCGAATTCACGGGCGCGGCGGCCGAGCAGGCCCAGGCCCGTTACGAGCTGATTCTGCATGCCTTGCTGGCCGGTGCCGGCGTGCTGATCTTTATCTATGTTGCCATAGGCAGCGCTCGCCACGTCCTGCTGACGCTGGTCAATCTGCCGTTTGCCCTGGTCGGCGGCGTTGCCGCGGTCGTGTTGACCGGGGCGGCGCTGTCGGTGGGCTCGGTCGTCGGTTTCATCACCTTGTTCGGCATTACCGTGCGCAACAGCATCATGCTGCTGTCGCACTACCGCTATCTGATCGAAGTCGAGGGCAAAGGCTGGAATTTGGAAACAGCCATACAGGGCGCTCAGGAACGGTTGCCGGCCATTTTGATGACGGCGATGGTGACCGGGCTGGCCATGTTTCCGATCGCTTTCGACAGCGACAATCCGGGGCGCGAGATCATGGGGCCGATGGCGGCGATTATCATTGGCGGGCTGGCGTCTTCTACGCTGTTGAATTTATTGTTATTGCCGGGTGTATTGTTACGTTATGGAAAATTTAAAACATAAACTGAAAAATATAGAGCAGGATTCGGAAGCCATTATTCTGCTGCACGGCCTGGCCAGAAGCCGCTTCAGCATGAATAAAGCCGGTAAGCTGCTGGCGGCATACGGCTATAAAATCATCAATGTGCATTATCCTTCGCGTAAAAGGGCGATTGAGTCGTTAGCGTTAGAGTATATCGCACAGGCGCTGGCAGAGTGCGACTCAGAGCAGATTGAAAAAATTCATTTCCTGACCCATTCCATGGGCGGGATTCTGATTCGCTATTACTTGTCGGCAAAACCCATCGCTAAACTGGGGCATGTGGTTATGCTGGCTCCGCCCAGCCAGGGCAGTGAAATTGTCGACAGACTGGCAGGCTGGCCATTGTTTTATCTGTTAAACGGTCCGGCCGGGTTACAGTTGGGTACGGATAAAGATAGTCTGCCCAATGCCTTGGGGCCTGTGAATTTTCCGGTAGGGGTGATCGCCGGTGATAGAAGCGTCAATCCTTTGCTCTCTTTGCTCATTCCTGGTGTTAACGACGGCAAGGTGTCGGTAAACCGGGCGCGGGTGGCGGGCATGCAGGATTTTATCGTTGTGCCTTACTCACATCCCTTTATTATGCAGCGGGAGCCTGCCGTAGAACAGGCGCTGTATTTTATTCAGCAGGGCTGTTTTGCCAATGGCTTGAGACGTTGACGTTGTTGAAAGGGCAGGTGAGAGCGGCTGTCTGCTAGCCGCTCCATGAGCCTGGCTGTTAAACGGAAAAACTCTCGCCGCAGCCGCAGGTGGCTTTGACATTGGGATTGTTGAACTGGAACGCCGCATTGATGCCTTCGCGGCGGTAATCGACTTCGATGCCGTCAACCACCGGCAGATCGGCTTCCTGAACGATGATTTTGACGCCGAAGTGTTCAAACACGACTTCGTTCTCGGCCAGTTCATCAGCATAATCGAGCGCATAAGCATAACCGGAGCAGCCGGATTTTTTGATGCCGAGTTTTAAGCCGATGCCTTTGCCGCGCTTTTCCAGTTGTTTCTTGATTTGATTCGCTGCGCTTTCCGTTAATGAAACAGACATAATAACCTCTTGGTACTTGATCCTTTACAACAAGGATTTCAATAATTCAATGAATTTGCTGATGTCGGCGGCCGTATTGGCTTGTCCCAGGCTGACGCGAATGGCGCTTCTGGCCAGCTCGGGTTCGACGCCCATGGCCGTCAGCACGGCGCTGGGCTCTCTGGCGCCGCTGGCGCAGGCCGAGCCGCTGGAAACGGCGACGTTTTTCTGATCCAGCTTCATGAGCAGCATCTCGCCGTCGAGCCCGTCTATGCCGAACTGGACGGTATTGGGCAATCGCTGAGCCTGCCGGGCAAAAATCGTCAAGCCGGGGATGGTTGTCAAGCCATCTTCGAGCTGTTCCCTTAAAGCGAGCAGGCGCCGGCTGCGTTCGGCCAGTTCCACTCCGGCCAGTTCCGCCGCTTTGCCGAATCCGATGATGGCCGCGACGTTTTCGGTGCCGGCTCTCAGATCCTGTTCCTGGCCGCCGCCCAGTAATAGCGGATTGATTTCGACGCCTTTTTCGAACACCAGGGCGCCGCAGCCTTTCGGCCCGTAGATTTTATGGCTGGATAGGGACATCAAGTGCACGCCGAGCTGATTGAAGTCTACCGGGATTTTTCCCAGCGCCTGCACGGCGTCCGTATGCACGAAAATCCGATGCGCCCTTAATTGCCGCGCATAGGCGGCCACATCCTGGATGACGCCGGTTTCATTGTTTGCCAGCATGAAAGACGCCAGGCCGGGCTTGCGCCTGATAATGGCGTCGATGGCCTCTTGGGTAATCAGGCCGTCGGCATCGACGGCAACGATGGCAAGCTCACGACCCTGGCTGTTCATGCGCTGGGCCGGTTCGGCAATGGAAGGGTGCTCAATGGCTGAAATGGCAAGTCCGGCATCGGGGTTGCCCGCGGCCAGAGCCAGATTATTCGCTTCGGTGCCGCCACTGGTGAAAATGACCTGCGCAGGCTGTACGCCAACCAGCGAGGCGACCTGTCCGCGGGCCGTCTCCAGGGCGCTTCGAACGACCCGGCCCGGACGGTACAGGCTGGATGGATTGCCGTAGAAAGTGGTGAGAAAGGGCAGCATCGCGTCCAACACCCGTTCGTCGATCGGGGTTGTCGCGTTATGATCAAGGTAGATCATTTAAACTAAGCTCTAGCTCCATTTTGGCGATGGATTTCAATCACTCGCTCAGCATCTTGCTCCTGCCTTTTGGCAACTTCCTGAACCTGATGCCTTTCCAGCAATTCACCCAGACTGATGCCGGTCAGATAATGGCGAATCTGTTCGCTCAATCCCATCCATAAGTCATGGGTCAGGCAGGCCTGGTTATTCTGGCAGTTGGCTTCGCCGCCGCACTTGGTGGAATCAAGCGGTTCATCGACGGCGGCAATAATATCGGCGATATTGATGTCATTGGCCTTGCGGCTGAGCTTGTAGCCGCCGCCCGGCCCGCGAACGCCTTTGACCATGCCGGCACGGCGTAAACGCGCAAATAACTGTTCCAGATAAGACAGGGAAATTGTTTGACGAGTTGCAATATCGGTTAGGGTAACTGGCTTCTTCTGGCTGTGAAAAGCCAGGTCCAGCATAGCTGTCACGGCATAGCGGCCTTTAGTGGTTAAGCGCACAAGACTATCCTTTATAAATACAATAGGTTCTCATTACTATACTTAACCTAGCAAAATAGTCAACTTTTATAGGGTCATTATTTTTATCTGCCGACGGTCATCCCTATTAAAGTATTAAACTATTGTAATCAGTTAGTTAAGGGTTTCTTAATCAGGCGCTTCCGGCCCCGTGACAAAGTCTTGCCGTTTGCATGAGCGGAATTGCCGGGACGAAGGGATGGGGCCGCGCGCCCGTAGGCACGAAATGGCCGGGGCGCAAACCGGTGTCTAGATTTCCTCTTTCCGGTCTTCGTAGCCGTCCTCGATTTCACAACCTTCCAGATCAGGCATCGGTGTCTCCGAGTAGGCAATGCCGGCGTCATTCAGTGCTTTTTTCATGGTTTCTATCTGTTCATCCAGCACATGAATATGATCGAGCATGCGGTTGATGGCGTTGGCGATGGGGTCCGGCATATCGGCTGTTGCGCCATAGGCGTCAAAGCCCATCTTGCTGGCGATCGCATCGCGCCCCATCGTTGCTTTTTTGACTTTGGTGTCGACGATATGGCCCGGAATGCCGACTATCGTCGCGCCGGCCGGGACGGGTTTCAAGACGACCGAATTCGAGCCGACGCGGGCGCCTTGCCCGATCTCGATAGGTCCTAAAACCTTGGCGCCGGCACCGATGACCACGCCGTTGTGCAACGTCGGATGGCGTTTGCCTTTCTGCCAGGTCGTGCCGCCCAGCGTGACGCCGTGATACAACGTGCAGTCATCGCCGATCACGGCGGTCTCGCCGATCACGACGCCCATGCCGTGATCGATAAAGAAGCGCCGGCCTATCCGGGCGCCGGGATGGATTTCGATGCCTGTCAGCCAGCGGCCGATATGGGCGATAAAGCGCGCCAGCCATTTGAAACCGGCGTTCCAGCAATAATGGCTGATGCGGTGAATCAGGATGGCGTGAATGCCGGGGTAGGCGGTAATGACCTCGAAAACGGATTGCGCCGCCGGGTCACGCTCGAAAACGCACAGGATGTCTTCTTTCAATCGGTTGAACATGTCATTGATTCCTTTTATGGCCCTGAGACATTCTCAGGATACCTCTGAGGATGTCCACTTCTTTGGTATCGAGTTGCGCGCGATTAAAAAGCCTGCGCAGGCGGCGCATGATCGATTTTGATTTGTCGGGATGCATGAAGCCGATATCGGTCAGGGCCTCATAGAGATGGTCGTAAAACATCTCCATTTGCGTCGTCGTGGCCTGCGGATCCTCGCCCTTGTCGCCGATCGTGATTTCGTGCGGCTGGCCGGAGGCGACGAACAGTTCATAACAGATCACCTGCACGGCCGCGGCAAGATTCAATGAGCTGTATTCGCTGTTGCAGGGAATGCGCAGCAGATAACGGCACAGATCCAGCTCGTGGTTTTTCAGCCCGGAATTTTCCCGGCCGAAGATAATGGCGGCTTTTGCCGTCCGGGCTTCAACAGCCAGTTTTTCGGCGCATTCGCGGGGCGTCATTTCCGGCCAGCTGATGGTCCGGCAGCGGGCGCTGGCGCCGATCACCAGCTGACAATCGGCAACCGCTTCCTCCAGGCTTTGGCAGACAGTTGCGCGCGCGAGCACATCATCGGCGCCGGATGCCCGCGAGGTTGCCTCGGCGCTCGGAAAAATCTTGGGCGCGACCAGCCACAGATTATCCATCCGCATGTTCTTCATGGCCCGGGCGACGGCGCCTATATTGCCCGGATGCGAAGTTTCGACCAGAACGATTTTGATATTGGACAGCAATGTTGTCTCTTCGTGGAAAAAAGAGTCAATTTTAGCAAAAGATTTGGTATGCTATGGATGTTTTCTACTTGCTCATTACAAATTCAGCCTATGCAACCAATGCTTAATATTGCCGTCCGCGCCGCAAGAAGCGCCGGCGACCTTATCGTACGTTCCGCCGACAATGTCGGTCGTTTACGCATCAACCAGAAAAGCAAAAATGATTTTGCCAGCGAAATCGACCAAATGGCCGAGCGGGAGATCATAAACATCATCAAAGCCGCTTATCCCGAGCATGGTATCCTGGCTGAAGAAAGCGGCGAGCACAAAGGCAATGATTTTATCTGGGTGATCGACCCGCTGGACGGCACAACGAATTTCCTGCATGGCTTTCCGCAATATGCCGTTTCCATTGCCTTGATGCACAAAGGTAAAATCGAAGTGGGCGTCGTTTATGACCCGTTGCGCGATGAGTTGTTTACCGCCAAGCGCGGCGGCGGCGCCATGCTGAATAGCCGCCGTATTCGAGTCACGGCTCAGACCGGCTTGATGGGCGCGCTGATCGGCACGGGCTTTCCTTTTAAAAACCCACAGCACCTCGATGCTTATCTGGGCATGTTCCGCGCTTTGTCGGCGGATTCGGCCGGTATCCGGCGGGCCGGCGCCGCGGCGCTGGACCTGGCTTATGTGGCCGCCGGCCGGTTGGACGGTTTCTGGGAAATCGGCCTGCATGAATGGGATATGGCGGCAGGCATCCTGCTGATCAAGGAGGCCGGCGGCGTCGTCACCGATTTTTCCTTCAATGACAAATACATGGGATCGGGCAATGTGATCGCCGCCAACCCACGCATGCATCAAACCATGTATCAGGCGATCGAGCCGCATGTCACGGCCGCCTTGAAATAAGCAATAACCGGAAAAGTACAGGCGGATTGATGAAGAAACCGCGCGGGATGCAGTTGTCTGTATCCCGCGCGGTTTTTTTATGCTTATTAATAATGATACGGATGAGGCGCGGCTTTGGCGTCAGGGTTGCCGAAGCCGGTTATTGATCCTGTTGCAGAATGCAGGACAGGGTTTCCGGTTGGCCGGCGCTTGCCGGGCGCAACCGGAGAAGGGGCTAATAGGTCAACGTCAGGCCGACATTGAACGAGCGGCCCATGCCGGGCACCGCGGTTCCGGCCACGCTGGTTTCGCCAATGTAAGTACCGCCTAACGGCAGGGCGTAATTTTTATCCAGCAGGTTTTCTATGCCAGCGTCGATGCGCATATGCTTCCAGCTGTAACTGCTACGCAGATTCAGCAGTGCATATCCAGCTGTTTGCGGCTCCAGGCGCACGTCCTGTACATGGTTTTTGGCATCTACGATCTGGGTTTCAATCGTGCTGGTCCAGCCGCCCAATTGATGCTCCAGTGATACCAGGGCATTAAACGGCATTTGCTGATACAGATTGCCGCCTGTGTCGTTGTTTTGTCCTCTGACATAGCTCATGATCGCTTTACCGGTCAGGCTGCCGTATTGGCTGGATTGCAGCAACAGTTTCTTGCCGAACACATCGACGCCGAACAGATGCGCATCAAAGTTGTTCAGTTGCAGCAGGTTGAAGCCGCCGCTCGCAGGGCTGGCGCAGGTTACACCGTTGGCCGGCTGGCACAGCTCGGCATCGATATAATTGTCGACGGTGGTATAAAAAGGCGTAACCTTGACTTGCCAGTCTTCCATGTTGGCGTCGTGCCAGTCGGCGGTCGCGCTGACAGTATGGGCGACTTCGGGCTGCAGATTGACATTGCCTACATAGCCGTTGCCGTCGCCGACCCAGTTGTTCATGAACATGCTCATGGGCATGACCATGGTCATGCCCATCATGTTCATCTTGGTGCCGCGCGACCAGGCATAGCGTTCGTAAAGGCTAGGCGAGCGGGTTTTTCTGGCAATGCCCAGCTCGTAAGTCTGCATATCGTTGAAGGTATAGCGCGCCAATGCCGTCCAGTCGATATTGACATCGGTACGTTTACGCTTGCTGCTGTTGAACGCTCCGGCCTCTTCGGTCACTTTGCCGTAGTCCATGACATTGCCGGCATCCATTTCCACACCGCCCACGCGGATGCCGACCTGGGTCAGCCATTGCTGGTTCCAGCGGCCTTCCCATTCGGTGAATACATCAAACCGGTCGCGCTTGCCTTCAAAGATGTTCCAGAACGGCCCCGGCCCCTGCATCATTCGCATCGGGTTGGTGCCGATCGGATCCCACCAGTCATTCAGGCGGTAGCGTTGGTATTCGCTGCCGACGGTCAGCATATGCTGGTCGGTCAGGTCGATATTGGCCTTGACCAACAAGCCCTGGTTGATGCCGTGCGTATCCATGGGCATGGTCCGCCCCGTTTCGCCGCCTTTGTCCTTCAGGAAGTTCATCTTGTGCCGGGCATCCTCGTGATAAGCGCGCGTTTCCAGATTACCCCAGTCGAACTGGCTCTTGGTGGAAACATTGGCAAACCAGCTGTCATCGCCGACCATGTCCATGCGCACATTGGGGAAGCCCTGATAAGGGATATTTTGTTGGCCTACTTTAATGATGGCCTGGTGATTGTCGTTGCGCAAAGCCAATGACAGCGACTGGTTTTCGGAACGATAGAGCGAGGAGGCGACGACGTCATTGCCGTTGATTCGGTTGGCGGTCGTGAAATCGCCACCGGCTTTGTAATTGCGCGACTGTACCGAAGAACCCGTGTAAGTCAGTGAGGCATTCTCATTCGCGATCGAGGCGGAAATATTGCCGCCGTACGCATCGCCGTTGCTGCGGTAAAAGCCTGACATCTGGCCCCTGATCAAAGGCGCCTCGCCGTCCTCGGCAAATTCGGGGTCGGCCGAATTGACGCGAATGGTCCCGCCGATACTGTCGCCGCCCAGACTCACCGGTGTAATGCCGGCCAGGATCTGGGCGCTGAGGACGCTGGAAGGGGCGACATAGGAAAGAGCCGGATTCATGTGGTTGGCGCAGGCCGAAATCAAATTCATGCCGTCTACTTGTACGCGCAGGCGGTCGTCCGCCATGCCATGAATAATGGGCCTGCTTGAAATGCCGCCGCCGCCGGAAAGGCTTACGCCGGGTACGTCGCTGAACATTTTGGCCGTGTCGCTGATAGCCGTCCTGGATAGCGCTATCTTGGAATGGTCGAGATAAGAGCCGAAAGGCACATCGATATTCGATGACTGCCCCTTGATGATCATCGTATCCAGAAGCATGGCATCTTCCGCGATTTGCACATGTTCTTTATTCTGGCCGGCAGTGATGTCGGCCTGGTCTGCCGGTGCTGGTTCGGCAGCAACCCCGCTTCCTAAATAACTCGCTCCCAATAAGAATACGTATTTTTTCATTATTATTTAATTTATTAGTTAATGATCTGCTAATGTTAAGCATTTTACATGCCATGTTAATAATGAAGGGCTGGCTGCGATTGTCTGGTTGATGGCGCTATTTTTACAAAAAAGCTGTAATTATTACCTTAATGTTTTTGAGTGAAATCACGCAATTGAGTGAGTTAAATAACATAGTTTAATTATTTTTCTATTTAGGACAGCTGAATCCGTCAGGTAATCAACCGATGAAACACAAAGGGGAGTTATTGAGTATTCAATGGAGGTTGCTATTGAACAATGGGGAGCTTTAACAGACTTGATGTCCCCGGGCTTGATTCTGAGAAAAGCAGATTTGACGATAAAGATTTGCCAACGGCAGGTGTGTTTCGATTCAACCGACATTCCGCAGCCAATTCAGCCACTACCGGAATAATATGAAACATGGAAATCACCTAATAATTTGCGATGCGGCTCATACAAATCAAAGGGGTTGCCTGTATCGTGCGAATGCATTGTAGGGGCGGACCTATGTGTCCGCCCTGCTTCGGGTGCATAATAAATTATCGGAGAACCGCTGGCCAAAGGTGAACCGTTGAGCAAGGGCGAACACACAGGTTTGCCCCTATGTGTCTGTTCATTTACGGTATCAGGGCATCAATCCGTAGGCATTGCCAGATTAAAACGCCTGGGAATCAAGGAAAATGAGCAGGCCGATTAACAATCGATACTGAAATAATTCTGATTGGATCAAATTTTGCCGCGGAATGTAGGATTCAAGTTGGCGAAGCAGGGGGGTTAATAAAACCGGAAGATGATGGAAATAGCGGACTGTGTCACCTGGTCCGCTATTTGAAGCCGATGAATGAGGCGCGGGTGATGCTGTTAAAAAAGTTCCAATGCTAGCATCAGCGCATCCTCGCGGCCGTTTTCAGCCGGATAGTAATCCTTTCTGATGCCTATTTCGTTGAATCCCAAATTTTCGTAAAGCGCGATGGCGACGGTATTGGACGGCCGCACTTCCAGAAAAACCGTTTCGGCCCGGCCTCTTGCCGTTTCAATCAGATTCTCCAGCAGTTTCCGGCCGATGCCTTGGCCTTGCTCGGCAGGGTCCACGCAAATATTCAATACATGCGCCTCGCCAACCGCGATCGAGGCAATGCAATAACCGAGCACGTTGTCCTGTTCTTCGCAAACCCAGCATTCATAACGGGCTCTGAAGCAATCCCTGAAAATATCTTCGCCCCAGGGAAACTGATAACTTTTTCTTTCGACCGTTATCACCCCGGGTAAATCGGATAACGTCATTCTTCTAATGCGCATCAAATCTTTTCTGTCGACTGAATCGGGAAATATTTTGGCATAAAACTCTCTGTCCGCATCATAAACCAGCCAATTTTTTATCTTGTCTAACAACACCTGCATAATCAACCTTCTGTATACGTTTTCATCGCTAATTGTAGATCCAGCCAGGCTTTGCGCTTTTCTGGCAACGATCGTAATAAATAGGCTGGATGATAAACCACAACCACCGGCGTTTCATCTAAAGTATGCACAGTGCCTCTGAGCTTGGCTAACGGGGCCTCGGTTTTTAACAAGGCCTGCGCGGCAATACGCCCTACAGCCAGAATGATCTTGGGCTGAACCAGTGCCCGCTGCCGCTGCAGATACGCATGGCAGGCTTCAATCTCGTCGGCTTTCGGGTCGCGATTGCCGGGCGGGCGGCATTTTAAGATGTTGGCGATGAACACGTCTTTCTCCCTGTCCAGGCCCAGGGCTCGCAGCATTTCCGTTAGCAGTTGCCCAGCCTTGCCGACAAAAGGCCGGCCTTGCTGATCTTCGCTTTGTCCCGGCGCTTCGCCGATCACCATCCAGTCGGCCCGTCTGTTGCCGGTGCCGAAAACCGTTTGCGTGCGCGTTTCGCATAAAGCGCATTTTCGGCACGTTGCCACTTCGGCTTGTAATGAATCCCAGTCGTCGGGCTCGGCTTGCGTTCTGTCAACCGGTTGCCGTTCGGCCGGCGCCGGCGCTTCAGTGACGGCCGGCAGTGCCTCGGCAGCGGGCGGTTGCGGACTTTCGTCGTGCGCAGGCGCGGCTCTGGGAACCCATACCTCGATTCCCATCGCCTCCAGGTATTGCAAGCGCAGCGCGTTATCCATGGCGGTTTGTTAAAAGGCTAGACATCGCCTTTTTGCGGATGCCGGCGCTGATCCGGCGTTTGCAGCTTGTTGATGGCATTGACATAGGCTTTAGCCGAGGCGATCACGATGTCGGTATCGGCGCCCAGGCCATTGACGATGCGGCCCGCTTTTTCGAGACGCACCGTCACCTCGCCCTGAGCATCGGTGCCGTTGGTAATATTGTTGACCGAGTAAAGTTCCAGCGAGGCGTCGGACCGCACCAGTTTCTCGATGGCTTTAAGGCTGGCGTCGACAGCGCCGCCGCCGGTGGCGGTACCCGTGACTTCCTGATTGTCGATGCGCAAGGTGACCGTGGCATTGGGGATTTCGCCGGTTTCGGAGCAGACCTTCAGGGCAATCAATTTGACGAGTTCATCCTCGGACTCGAAACCGACTTCCGATATCAGCGCCTGCAGGTCTTCATCGAAGATATCGTGCTTTTTATCGGCCAATTGCTTGAAGCGGAAAAAGGCTTCATTCAATTCTTCCTCGGAGGCAAATTCAAAGCCCAGCTCGGTCATGCGGCTCTTGAAGGCATTGCGGCCGGAGTGCTTGCCCATGACCATGCGGTTGGCTGTCCAGCCGACGTCTTCAGCACGCATGATCTCGTAAGTCTCGCGGCTTTTCAGCACCCCGTCCTGGTGAATGCCGGACTCGTGCGCAAAGGCATTGGCGCCGACGATGGCCTTGTTAGGCTGCACGGGGAAGCCGGTAATCGACGAGACCAGTTTCGAGCAGGTGACGATCTCGCGTGTGTCGATGCCGGTCTGGCAGGCGAAGACATCCTGGCGGGTGCGGACCGCCATGACGACTTCCTCCAGCGAGGCATTGCCCGCACGCTCGCCCAGGCCGTTGATCGTGCACTCGATCTGGCGCGCGCCGTTCATGACTGCCGACAGGGAATTGGCGACGGCCAGACCCAGGTCGTTATGGCAATGCACGGAGAAAATGGCCTTGTCCGAATTCGGTATGCGCCGGATCAGATTGGCGATGGTCTCTCCGAACTGTTGCGGAATGCTGTAGCCGACCGTGTCGGGGATATTCAGCGTCGTGGCGCCGGCATCGATAACCGCCTCGAAAATACGGCATAGAAAGTCCTCTTCCGAACGGCCCGCATCTTCGGCCGAAAACTCGACGTCATCGGTGTACTGCCGCGCGCGTTTCACGGCTCTGACGGCGTATTCGATCACCTGCTCGGGCTGCATCTGCAGTTTCATCTGCATGTGGATAGGCGAGGTGGCGATAAATGTATGAATGCGTGACCGGTTGGCATTTTTGAGTGCCTCGCCGGCGCGGTCGATGTCCTTGTCCAGCGCCCTGGCCAGGCCGCATACGGTACTGTCTTTTACGGCCTTGGCCACGGCCTGAACGGCCTCGAAATCGCCGAGACTGGCAATGGGAAAGCCGGCCTCGATCACATCCACTCTCAAACGTTCCAGCGCCTTGCCGATCCTGACTTTTTCATCGCGCGTCATTGATGCGCCGGGGCTCTGCTCGCCATCGCGCAAGGTAGTATCGAATATGATTAATTTGTCTTTCATAGGGGCTCCATACATGGAGAGCTATCAACTCGTCCGTCGATAGTGATTAAGTAAAGGGGTTTAAACAAAATAAGAGAGAAGAATGCGCCCGTCAGGGCAGGAATCGTAAAGATAGACACAGCAAAGCGCGCAGCCCTGGCCCGGAAGATCGGGCGACAGTCAAAAGGGCTTTAAAAGGCGTGGCGGACTGAATGGACATAATCTTGACTATACGCGATTGGCTGTGGGCTCTCAAGCAGATTTTTTCAGGATTTGCGCCCCTGCAGTCGGCGTCTGCGCATAACCAGCGTAATGACGGGGCCTGAAATCGCATAAGCCAAAAACAATGCAAACAACATGATTTGCGGCTGCGCCATGATAAACGCAATGCCCAGCATGACGGCAATAGCCATGACAAAAGGCACTTTGCCTTTCAAATCGATTTCCTTGAAACTGGAATAGCGGAAGTTGCTGACCATCAGCAGTCCGGTGCTGATGGTCAGCACAATCGCGAGATATTTAAGCACTTCAATATCATAGCCATATTCCAGGCAAATCCAGATGAATCCGGCCAGGATGGCGGCCGCGGCGGGGCTGGGCAATCCCTGAAAATAACGCTTGTCGGCAGACTCGACCTGGGTATTGAAGCGCGCGAGCCTCAGGGCGCCGCCGGCCATATGGACAAAGGCCGCAAACAGGCCCAGCTTGCCGAGGCTGGAAAAAGCCCACAGATACATGACCAGGGCCGGCGCCATGCCGAACGAAACCATGTCCGACAGACTGTCGTACTGCACGCCGAATTCGCTCTGCGTATTGGTCAGGCGCGCCACGCGGCCGTCGAGTCCGTCCAGGACCATCGCAACAAAAATCGCCACGGCGGCGGTCTCGTAACGTCCGCCCATCGCCGAGGTAATGGCGTAGAAACCGGCGAACATGGCTCCCGTGGTGAACAGATTAGGTAACAGATAAATGCCACGGCGGCGGCGAGTAGGGCGCTTTTCAGAGGTCATAAAGTTCAATCAGTCCTTGCTTGGTCTAGAAATAAAAACAGTGCCTCGAATTATACAATGAGCCCAGCGGGCGGGCATAAATTAATAAACGAGGCCGGAGAATCCGCAAAAAAAATCAGCGGCAGATAGTATCGACCGCTGATATGACAATTTTGTGTCCATTGGTTCGGACTCCGGCTGGAGAGGTCTCGAGCACCTGCCTGGGCGACTGAAGCCGCCCAGGCAGCATCAGAAATAACTGATGATCAGGATTTGGTCGTCAATAATTTCCCTGCTTAAACATAGGATGCGCCGACGACAGGAGGCGCATCGTTCGCGAGCGATGCGCTTCACTGCGCCGCTTATTACCGGGCGCTTTCAGTCAGTGTATTTCGGTCGGCCGCTGAGCTCGATAGGTATTATGCAGGAATAGCCTCCGGGCCTCTTGGCCAGATATTGCTGATGATAATCCTCGGCGTAATAAAATGCGTCGGCCGGTCGGATCTCTGTCGTTATTTCCCCGAGGCCCGCCTCGGTGAGCCGGTGCTGGTAATGGGCTCTTGATGCCAGGGCCTCATCAAGTTGCTCCTGCGTGCAGGTGTAAACACAGGAGCGGTATTGCGTGCCGATGTCAGGACCCTGGCGCATGCCCAGAGTGGGATCGTGAGTTTCCCAAAACAGCCGCAGCAGTTCGCCGAAGCTCGTCAAAGCCGGGTCATAAACGACTTTGACTACTTCAGCATGGCCGGTCAGTCCCGTGCAGACTTCTTCATAAGTCGGATTGGGCGTATAACCGCCGCTGTATCCGACGGCGGTGCTGTAGATGCGCGGATATTCCCAGAATTTTCGTTCCGCGCCCCAAAAGCAGCCCAGGCCGAATATGGCCTGTTCCAGGATGGCCGGAAACGGCGGCAGGATCGGGTTGCCGGTAACGAAATGCCGGTTGGTCACCGGCATGGGGGTATCACGGCCCGGCAATGCGTCCGCCGGGTCTGGCAGTGCGAGCTTTTTTGATGAGATAATCATAATTCATAAACCTCGAACATAGGTGGATCAGGAACTGTTTGAACACAGGTTACTCTGATCTGAAATGAGAATAAAGTGTATACAAGTAACGACAATCAACACTGGATAGACATGAGAGAACAAGATGTTTTACGCCGTTTTTTATTTGAAGAGCTGGGCGTTCGCGGCGAATGGGTCAAGCTGGAAACCAGCTGGCAAGCGGCAAAGAAGCATCAGCGGGGCCCGCACAATGTGATGCGGCAGTTGGGACAAGCCTTGGCGGCCGTCACGATGCTGTCCGCTACCGTTAAATTCAAAGGATCGATGATATTGCAGGCGCAGGGCGACGGTGATCTGAAAACACTGGTTGCGCAGTGCACGCATGACCGAAAAATAAGGGGGCTGGTCAGAAGCGCCGATGCCGTGACGGCCGGTCCGCTGGAGCAGATGTTCGGGCACGGGCGCTTGGTATTGACCATAGAGCCTGAAAACGGCGAGCCTTATCAGGGTATCGTGCCGCTACAGGGCGAGGGTCTTGCCAACGCCCTGGAAACCTATTTTACCCAATCGGAGCAACTGCGTACCCGTTTATGGCTGTTCGCCAATGATACCCAGGCGGCAGGCCTGTTATTGCAGGAGTTGCCGGCGCAGCAAAATTACCGGGCCGATTGGGAGCGCATCGAGCTGCTGGCAAACACCGTGACCGAGCAGGAGTTAATGGCGCTGGATTGCGAGCCGATGCTGCATCGCCTGTTCCATGAAGAAAAAGTTCGAATGTTCGATCCCGAACCGGTAATGTTCAAATGCGTCTGTTCCCGCCAACGGCTGGAACGGACATTGCGGGCGCTGGGACGGGCGGATCTGGAAAATATTCTGAAAGAGCGGGGCGCCATTGAAGTCGGCTGCGAATTCTGCAGCGAGCAATACCATTTTGACAAGGTTGACGTGGAAAGCCTGTTAGCTGATGAGACTATTACGCATGAATCCGAAACACGCCATTGACATGGCTGTCATCAAGCGCGGCCTTCGCGGGATTGCCCTGTTGCTGTTGGCCATGTCGCTGACCGGCTGCATTTATTGGCTGCGCGCCTATCAGACGTATCTGCAAATGGGCGAGTTCGACCGCTACTTTACCGTGGTGGCGGCCGATGATTTTAGTCTGGAATTTAAAAAACCGATCATGTACAGCAAGGATTTTATTTCGCTGGCCAGGCTGTATCCCAGTGAGAATGATCCCACGGCAGAGGGGCGGCGCTTTCGCTATTGGTTCCGTAAGGTCGACAGCCGCAATCAGCCGGTTAAGCCGGAAATCAAATTCTATTCGGATTTAACTTTTAACGAGGAGGATCGCATTACCTCCTGGTCTTTCTCGTCATTATTCCTGCAGATCGCACCGCCCAAGTTTCTGGAAGTGTCATTACGCTCGATCGGCGGCGCTGAAATCGATGAAGACAAAAAACAGCTGCGGGCCAACACCGATCTGCTGGAAAAGATTACCGCCGAACTGCCCCGGAAGCCGGCCGTCATCGCGCAGTTGGGCGCGCCGCTGGAAGTGCGCATCGAGGAACAGAACGAAGTGTACGTTTATCATTTTCTGCTGGAAACCCACAATATAGAAAAAGGCTATGAAGACCGCGCGCTAAGCGAGGTGAAGCTGACATTCGATTCGTCGACCCAGGAACTGATCAAAATGGCAGGTCGTTTCGCGGGTCTTAAGGTTTCGATCAACTATCGAAAACTTCTCAATAATGCGGATGAGCCGGTAAAGACTTTGTAAGCCGGCCGCCGTATCAAAGCCCGTGAACTTGCGCACGGACTCGTGCCCGGCATTTCACTGACATGCCTTCCGCGGCCCTTTAGGATTACAGCTCAACCCCATCCATACAGGCAAAGCTTATGTTGCTTTGACAGCACTATTAACCTATAGTCTTCCGCGGCCGTCCATCAGGGCTTATGCCGGGATAGGGAGGGTTACACCATCGACCAAACTATGAAGGGATCAATCGTAGTTGCAATTTGAGTAGTATCTCACTGAAACTTAAAGCTTAATGGAAGAATTATTTATCGGTTGGCTTAAGGAATACGGTTATATTATCCTGTTCCTGTGGTCCATATTAGAAGGTGAAATCGGCCTGGTCATGGCCGGGATCCTGTCTCATACCGGCGATATGCAGTACTTCATGTCGGTTTTTGTGGCGGGTTTAGGCGGTTTTGCCGGCGATCAAATCTACTTTTATATCGGGCGCTTCAACAAAGGCTTTATCCAGCGCAAACTGCATAGCCAGCGGCGCAAGTTTGCGATCGCGCATCTGCTGCTGAAAAAATACGGCTGGCCTATTATATTCATGCAGCGCTATATGTACGGTTTGCGCACCGTCATTCCGATGTCGATCGGCATCACCAAATACTCGGCAAAACAGTTTGCCTTGATCAACCTGCTCAGCGCATGGGTATGGGCGGCGATTACCATAACCCCGGCTTATTTCTTTGGCGAGCAATTATTAAGCGTATTGGCCTTTGCCAAAGAGCATTGGTATTTGGCATTGCCGGTAGCGGGCGGGCTCATTTATGGCATTTATGTTTATTTTCATAAGCTGGAGCAGCATTTCCTGCAAAAACGGCAAGGCCGTTTCTCAAGGTTGTAACGCGATAGTACTATTGTATTGACTTCCTCATTCATTCCCGTCCGACGGCAAGCGGTCGGACCGGTTCCTTGCGGTTAATATTGGCGGCAAGGCGCCGTTTTGCCTTTTGCCGGTATCGACTTTTTCATCATGCGCTATTCAAGATTCCCTTGAGGGGCAGGCTTGCAAAAAACCACATCCAGAGTCTGATAATGATTAAACCGGTATGCCCCGCTCTTCCTATCGGTTCCATCAATAGACAAAACGGACAAATCCGAGCTTGATTCAGAAGAAAAACAGGTATTTTATCGTTTTGGGAAATATGTCACGGAAATTGAATATTAATGGGGATCTATAATTTCCTACTGAAATAGTTGGTATATACTTGGATTCAAGAGTGATCGCATGCATGGATATAAAGGTTGCTCTTACAAATAATATTAAGTAATCAAAAATTATAATAATTAGGGCTTACGCAGTTTGCCTATTCATCCGTCGAAACAAGCGGGTTTAAAACCTGTGGGGGCGACTTCAGTCGCCCCCACAAGCTTGCGTAAGCCCTGATAATGACATTAGGGGGCATTATATGCCGCATGATTTTGAAAAATTAACGCAATACGCCAAATCGTTCAGCGAGTTGACGCCTGAACGGGAAGCCTTGTTAATCGAGGTAGGCGAGCAAATCAAGCCCAAGCTGGCAGGAATTACCGAGGATTTTTACCAGCATCTGCTTGCCATTCCGGAGGCATCCGCTTTTCTGGAAGGGCGGGTCGAATCACTGAAGAAAACCCATACCCGGTGGATGGAAGGGTTATTCAGCGGGCCTTTCGATAAGGCCTATACCGAGCACATGTTCAAAGTGGGCGATGTGCATGTAAAAGTCAATTTGCCGGTTGAATTCATGGCGGGTGCGATGACGTTGATCAATCACCGTCTGATCGCCCTGATTGTTGAAACCTATGGGGACGATAAAGAATATTGTGCCCAGATATTGAGCGCGATCAGTGCCGTTACCGGCCTGTCGCTCCTGGTAATGCAGCAATCCTACCAAGAAGCCAGCCTGGCGGAGGAGCTGGAAAAATTTCTTAAGATTTCCGGCATGAGCCGTGCGCTATTTACCAACCTGGCGACCGCCTACAGAGACAAATAGGAGATTCTGATGCGTTCAGATATGTTAATTTCAGTACTTTCGGAATTGAACGGTGCTTCCGCGGACATTGAGGCGACAGGTGTCATTTCAACCGACGGTTTAATGATGGCTTCCGTGCTGCCGGCTTCATTGGATGAAGACCGGGTCGGCGCCATGAGCGCCGCCATGTTGTCGCTGGGCGACCGTACCGCGCAGGAACTGGCGCGCGGGGAATTGGAACAGGTGCTGATTAAAGGCGATTTGGGCTATGTGCTGATGACTTATGCCGGCAAGGAAGCGGTATTGACCGTACTGGCCAAGCCCAACGCCAAGCTGGGCCTTATTTTCCTGGATGTCAAAAGAGCCGCCAGCAGTATCGCTGAATTGATCTGATTGTCCATAAGTGGCCAAGGTATAAGCTGCCGGGCTCTGGCTGTAAAAATTCGGACGGGATCAAGACCGCAGGACGGGAAGTCGTAAAAGCATCCCGCCCGCGGCCTTTTATGTGTGAAGCCTGCCCTCAGAGGAGGGCCTGACTACGGAGTCGCTCAGTCTGCCAGAGGAAGGCTGCTGGGCACTCTAGCGGGGGCCGTGTATCTGAGATCCAGGCTGTTGGGGTCGGTCAAGGCGTGTAAATAGTCCAGCAGCAGCTTGATTTCGTTGTCATTAAGCGCCACAGGGTTGATTTCTATGCTGTTTGCCAGATTGAAGCGGCTGGTATCGTCATTATGGACAATAAAATCCTGTGCATCCAGATCCGCGCGGGAGGGCAGGACCGCCTGGGCCGTATCATAAGCATTAAGGCTTTGCTCTGGATTCAGGTGATGCCTGACCATGGCTTCCAGGGTATTGTAAGCCCCGTCATGCCCCCATGGGCCGGTAACGGCCACGTTGCGAAGCGTCGGGGTTCTGAACCGATAGCGGTCATTGGCATCGCCTGTGACCTGTTCCCGGCCGTAATCATCATGGCCATTAAAGCCATCGCCTTTTCCCGGACCAATTTGAGGCACGCCCAGTGCATGGAAATCATGATCCGTTTGGAATTTCCCCGAATGGCAGCTGGCGCATTGGCCTTTGCCGGTGAAAATTTTCAGGCCTTCCGCGGCGCTTTTGCTCATTGCCTGATTATCACCCTGCAGATATCGGTCGTAAGGGCTGTTATCGGCCCTGTAAGCGGCGGCTTCAAAAGCGCCGATAGCATTGGCTATATGAGTAAAGGTAACATTTTCAGGCATTTGCAGATCAGGATAAGCGGCGGCAAAAAGCGTGCGATATTCCTCGATTGCCATGACTCTGGCGGTCAACAGGCTCCATACCTGCTGGAGGTCGCCGGCCGCGGCCGCGTCAGCCACATCATTTTCACCGGCTTGGCCGGCCATCTCGGTATTGGAGGTCGGGGGAAATGCCGCCTGCGCGGCAAGCGCATGATCCATGCCCATTAAAAATGCATCGCCAGCCGGTGTATTAAAGCCGCTGGGCGCGCTACTGTCCTGTTCAACGCGCCCGTCATGGAATACGCGGACAAATTCACGTGCGCCGAGGTTAAACAAGTGCGGAGCATTGCGGGGCACGCGTTCGGCGATGGCGTCGCTGCCGCTGCCTGTATCGCGCATGATGCCCAGTCCTTTTCCGCCTTCGCCGACACCCAGCGACAGGCCGTCGCCAGTACCGGCAAGAGGATGATGGCACGATGCGCAAGAGGTGTTTTTATTGCCCGATAAAATTTTGTCATAAAACAGCAATTTGCCTAATTGCTCTTTTGCCATGTCCCGGGGCGGGAAGTCCATCTCATCGGGGCTAGCCATGGCTTTGCCGGCGAAAGATAAAGCTGGCGCCAACGCGGACAGGACGAGAGAGACGGAAATTAAGGTCTTTAGTTTTAATCGGGGAGATAAAGCAAAGTGTGTCATTTGATTAATCCGTTATTTTTAATTAGTGTCTGAATGGAAATCAATTAATTCCGTACGCATCAATAGGTTATAATGTTTTGCCAACACGAAGATGTGTTGTCCTGACCCCGGTTTTGCCTTATTTCCGGCGAAAATCGGCCTGTAACCGCCTAAAAGCCAAAATCTTCATCCCTTGAACTCGCATGCGCACCGTCATTCAGCCTCAACTCAAATTCGGTGAGACCGATATTGCCGCCATTGTCATTGATCCTAAATCGCGCGATGACATTCCCCAATTACTGCGTGGACTGCAACACCTTTATACCGAGATCAGCTTGCGTCAGCAGGTATTTTCCATTCTGGAAGAGGTCATGCCCGAACGGGCAGGCGGAAAAGGCAAAGCCAGCAATAAAACAGGGCGGCCCGGTATGGAGCAGTGGAAGATACTGGTGTTGGGCGTACTGCGGTTAGGGCTTGATGTGGATTACGACCGGATTCAAGAGTTGGCCAACCAGCACAAGACGATCCGGCAGATGCTGGGGCATAGCGATTGGCTGGACGAGCACCGCTATGAACTGCAAACCATCCGGGACAATGTCAGTTTGTTCACGCCCGAGATTCTGGATCGCATCAACCAGGCAGTGGTGCATGCGGGACACCAGGCGTTAAAAAAAAACGCCGAAGAACCGCTGAAAGCACGGGCTGATTCCTTTGTGGTCAAAACCCACGTGCATTTTCCCACCGATACCAACTTGCTGTGGGATGCCATCCGCAAAACGGTGCACACCTGCGCCGCACTCTGCGACGCCCTGAATTTGACCGAATGGCGCCAAAGCGCCTATCACTTGCGTTGTTTCAAGAAAAGTTACCGGCTGATTCAAAAGCTCAAGCATTCCACCTCGCAAGATGAAGCCAAACGTCAGGCCAAGCAAGAGCAAATCGAAGCCGCTTATCAGACCTACCTCGACCAAGCCCAAGTCTATGTGCAACGGGCATACGCCACTCGGCAGCGCCTGAACCAAGCGCATGGCATATCGGCAGCGATGTTGGCAGATCTCGATGCCTACCTGGCGCATGCCGAGCGGCAGATCGACCAGATTCGTCGTCGGGTCCTGCAAGGTGAAACCATTCCGCATGCCGAGAAAGTCTTTTCCATTTTTCAACCCCATACCGAATGGATCAGTAAAGGCAAGGCCGGCGTACCGGTCGAGTTGGGATTGAGGGTGGCTATCGTCGAAGATCAACACCGTTTTATCCTGCACCATCAGGTCATGGCAAAAACCACGGACGATCAAATCGCCGTGACCTTGGTCGAACAAACCCAAACCCGCTTTCCCGCGGCAAAAGCCATGAGCTTTGATAAGGGCTTTCACAGCCCAAGGAATCAAGCAGAGCTCAAACAACGCCTGGATAACGTGATATTGCCGAAAAAAGGCCGGCTATCGGAAGCCGACAAAGCCCGCGAATCCGCCCCGGAGTTTGTCCGCCTGCGCCGCCAACATTCAGCGGTTGAATCGGCGATCAATGCGCTGGGCGTTCATGGGTTGAACAAATGCCCCGATCATGGCATGGATGGTTTCAAGCGCTACGTGGCCCTCGCCATCGTGGCACGCAATATTCAGCGTTTGGGCGCCATGCTCCGCGAGCAAGAACAACAAGAAGCCGCTCGACGACGAGGCCCTTACAAAAAAGCGGCCTAAAGGCACGACTGGTGGCGGAAAAAAGGACGAAACACGGGAAAGGTGCGGCCAAAATTCGCCCGGAATAGCGGATTTGCACCATTGAGCACCACCAAAAGAGGAAATTGACTGACCTGCGCCGAAAAATGGCTGGAGTTAGGCTCAGTGAGTTGGCAGAATCATGAAAAAAAGCGAGTTTTCTTTCAGGCACTAATTATCAAGCTGTTATATATAGGCGAGAGATTCATTACAGATGACCGGCTGGATTGCGGAAGTAATGAGTAATGAACAACCGGCATGGATAAAGCAATATTGATGCCATTTTAGATAAAGGTATTTAATAACAACTAAGGTCGTAATGGCATTGGAAGGCTGTTTAAGGGGGAGGGAGTTCGGGCTTGTGCTTCAGCGGAAACCCGACGCAGGCGGCTCGAGCTCTGCTTTTGTCAATTTGGCCAGCCGCCGCGTATCTTACGGCTATGGTGCTCGGGCACGGCTAAAGGAATACATAATTGTTCGTGCGTAATATCGGCTAATAGGGATTTAGTGATATCGGCAGGATATTAAAAAACAGGGCAAGTCACCTATTTCAAGTAGGTGATTTGCCCTGTTTTTTAATTTTGTATGATCTGTTCGATCTCTTTTGATTGGTTACTGCCCGAATGGTCAAAACTATATAACTCAGGGAAGTAATAGATATGGATTATTGCGATTTTAAATGATGTATGAATTTCATAACTGATGTTACGCGGCCAGTTGAAGTTAGATCGATTTAATTAATGTGTCGCTAGCGCGACGGTTTTATTTAATCGGGTTTAATTTTATTTTAGCGGCCCGTCATAACAGGCCGCGTTAATAACGGTTGTTCTGGTAATAAGGCATGTTGTAATAAGAGCCGCTCTGACTATGCTGTAAGGCGCCGGTACTTTCCAGGTAGAAATAAGCCCCGGCAGCCAGCAACAGGGCGGCCAGTGCCGCAAAGCCGATTTTCCACCAGCTGTAGGGGCGCTCTCCCTGGACTTCACCGGTGCGGCCATTGATGACGAAGCGATAGGATTTGTTCCGGTAGCGGAACGCGGCCGACCAGACCGGCAGCAGGCAATGCTTGTAGGTCGTGCCGCTGTGCCGGGTACTGACCTGGTGAATCCGTTGGTGATCGCCGCCGATGTCATAGGCGATGTCGCGGTAGATCGCGCTGTCCATGACCTGCTTGGCATGGTCGAAGCCTTCATCGAGATTGACCTGATAATATTCGCTGCGAAAACCGCTCAGATAGTGTTCATCATAAGGGATCAATTGTTCCAGATCCCAGGGTTGCAAGGCATCCAGAATCTTGCGCGGCAATGATTTGCTGGCACCGACCAGCACGTCGTCGAAAAAACGGCTCACATGACCTCTGACCGGCGTCCAGCGGATTTTAGGCACGCGCCTGATCTCCGTGACGGTCTGATTGTTGCGCGTGACCCGCACCGGCTGGCTGACATAATAAATATCGCCGCGCTCGCCGGTATAATCCGTCTCCGTATCGCTGTCAAAGGTCCAGTAGGGCAGATAAACGCCGGTTAGTTTGGACTGACTGCGCGCATATTTTTTCACGGCATTGGGCGCGAACCACAAGCCTTTAATCCAGCGTTGGAAGCGCTGGCGCGCTTCGGGCTCATCAATGCGGAACGGCAGCAGCGATTTAGGCTGTATGGGTTTGCTGTGCCCGGTGGCCGTGACGATCGGCGAGCCGCAAAAAGGGCATTCGCCGGCATGAATGTTGGCTTCAAACTGAAACCCGGCGCCGCATTCGTTGCAATGAATCTGCGCTTTAGGCGCTTCCGGATGCGGCTCCGACAGTCGCCTCAGGGCTTCCTGCAGGTCGTATTCCTCAATGACGCCGGCGCGATATTCAATATGATTTTCAAAGCCGCAGTAGTCACAGACCAGATGCGTCGTGCCGGGGGCGTATTTGAGCACGGCTCCGCATTGCGCGCACGGAAAACGCCCCGGCGCTTGCCGGGATGAAGTTTTGGTTTTTAACACGGACGGCGTGATTATGATTTGGGTAACGGCGGAGGCACCTGCGCGAAGGCGCCGGCCAGTTCGGGCACCTGTTCGGCCGGCGTCCATTCCGCGAGGCCGGCATGCCAGATCAGGGTCGATCGGTTTATCTCGCCGCTGCTGATTTTCTGATCAAGCACAGGGCGTTCGAATGGGCCTTGTTGATGTCCGTTGATAGCCGCGTAGTAAACGACGGCCGAGTCGGGCAGGGGCGGCGGTGTCGCCGGGGCTTGTCCGGATGATTGTTGAGTGAACGCCCGGCTCATCTGATTGGCCACAGCAAACCCCATGCCCATGCCGATGCCCTCGTTGGCGGCGCCGGAGGGATTCTGGGCGGCCGCCGTCATCGCCTCGGCGGCCTGATAATGCGTGTAGCGGCTCAGGTCTCCGATGATGCCCATGCTGGTGCGCTTGTCCATGGCCGCTTCGACTTCCGGCGGCAGCGAGATGTTTTCGACCAGCAACTGCAGGACTTCCAGCCCATAGGCGGCAAATTCGGGACTGATCATTTGGGTGATGTACTCGCTCAGTTCGTCGTAATTGGCGGCCAGGTCCAGAATCGGAATGCCCGATTCGCCGATAATGCTGGCAAAACGCGAGACGATCAGGTTGCGCAGTTGGTCGCTGATGCCGGCGGTCTGGAAATGAGCGCCGGTGCCGACGATTTCCCTGATGAACGTGAGCGGCTCCTTGATCCGGATCGAATAGGTGCCGAAGGCCCGAAGCCGCAGCGGCCCGAACTCCTTGTCGCGCAGCATGACCGGATTCTTGGTGCCCCACTTCAAGTCGGTAAAGCGGCGCATGTTGAAGAAATACACTTCCGCCTTGAACGGGCTGGAGAAACCGTGCGGCCAGCTTTCCAGCGTGGTCAGGATCGGCATGTTGCGCGTCTCGAGCTGATACAGGCCCGGCTCGTAAAAATCAGCCACGCGGCCTTCGCTGACCAGCACCGCGGTCTGCGATTCGCGCACCGTCAGCATGGCGCCGTATTTGATTTCGTTGCCGTAGCGTTCGAACCGGTAGACCATCGTGTCGCTGGAATCATCGGTCCATTCTATGACGTCGACAAACTCGCCGAATAACTTATCCAGAATGCCCACTGTGTTGCTCCTGTTTTAGAAAAAATGAATTCATATAAAAACCACGAAGGACGCGAAGAGAGGTAGGCGGGGTTGGTAAACCCAGCCTAGGTGACGTCGAAATGCCGGGTTTACTAACCCCGCCTGCAAGAAACGACATAAATTTTTGTATCCTTGGCGATCTTCGTGGTAAAAAAAAACTGTAATTAACCGGCCGCCCTGGCATGCGCCGATGCCAGCGTTTTCTTCAGTTCGGTTTCGCATTGCTCCAGCTGCACGACCGCTTCGCTGCGCATCTTCTTGCCCTGGTCGGCGATCTGCAGGCTTTCCTCTATCGTCGCGATCAGGGTTTCATTGGCTTTCTTGACCGTTTCAATATCGAATACGCCGCGTTCCAGCTGTTTGCGGGTTTCGGCGTTGGCCTGCTTCAGGTTTTCGGCATTCGCGGCCAGCAGTTCATTGGTCAGGTCGGTCGCGGCCTTGACCGTTTCGGCGGCCTGCGACGAGCGGTAAATGGTCACGGCCGTCGCCAATTGCTGGCGCCACAGCGGCACCGTGTTGACGATGGTCGAGTTGATCTTGTTGACCAGTCCCTTGTCGTTTTCCTGCACCAGGCGGATGCCGGGCAGGCTTTGCATCGATACCTGCCGGGTCAGGCGCAGGTCATGCACGCGCCGCTCCAGGTCGTCGCGGACCGCGCGCAGATCGCGCAGGTTTTGCGCGTCGATGACTTCACCGCTGGTTTCGGCTTTCCTGGCCTGTTCCGGAATGACGACGTCATCGAGTTCGCGCAGTTTCTCCTCGCCGGCGGCGATGTAATCCTCGAGCGTATGGAAATAGTCCAGGTTGGCCTGATAAAGCTTGTCCAGCGAGACGATATCGGTCAGCAGATTGGTCTTGTGCCGCTCCAGCTTGTCGGTAATCATATCGATCTGTTTGCGCACTTCCTCGTATTGCTGCAGGAACTTGACCACCGGCTTGGCCTTGCCCAGCAGGCGGTCGAAAAAGCCCTGTTTTTTGTTCGGATCCAGGTCGTCGACCTCGAAGCCGCGTATCGTCGCCACCATTTCGTTCAGGTCATCGCCGGCCGGTCCGATGTCCTTGTTTTTGACCCCGTCCAGCATGCGGTCGGAAATGGTGGTCAGCTGTTCCTGCGCCTTGCTGCCGAAGAAAATGATCGACTGGGTATTGCTGACATCGATTTCGTTCAGCAACTGCTTAACGAGTTGTTGCCTCTCCGCCGGCGCCTCGGCAAGCGGGATCATCTCGGCTTTGACGCCCGGGACGATTTCCCTGGATGCGGCGATATTCTCGGAGCTTGACGTTGATTGAGTCGTCGTGGAGGCTTGCTGTTCACTCATGATTAAATCCTCTGTGGTCAAAAGGCATTAAAGGATGCCTTCCCGTTTAAGCTGTGTGGTTAACACTTCGATTTTCACATCCAGATCAAAAACATCCTCTTCCAGCAGTTTTTGATGCTGATCCTGAAACACCGACTCAATGGTTTCCAGCACATTGCGGAAATTCTGTTCCAGTTCACCGGACTGGGTTTGCGGATGGGCTTTGGCGTAACCTTCGGTCACTTGCCTGGCGCCGTCCAGATAGACATTGAGGAACTTGCGCGCCCGGCGGATATCGCGCGGATCGGCCTCGATTTCGGCCAGAATATCGTCGGCAATCCCGCAAATACGCTCGATGCGCTGGTTTAGTTCGGTATTGCGGATCCGGTCGCTGGCCTGTTCGATACTGCGGATAATGCGCGAGGAATCTTCCAGCGTCTTCAGGATTTCGTCCCTGGAATAGCCGTGGGCAACAACGATATTTTTCTCTTTAAGCGGATCGAAGCCGTAACTCAGATACATGCCCAGAAACGCGCCGCCGGCGAACAGGAGTGCTACCGGCAGCGAATGCAGCGCGCCCAGCCAGGCGATCATGCCGGTGGTCAGCGCCGTGATGATTGCCGATATCATTTTTAGCGGCCATTTGGGCGGACGGGCGATGCGGCTTTGGGTATAAACATGCTCCGCCTGCAGGCCCTGGCGCACGCACCAGGCGGCCAGCATGTAAAGCGCAAAACCTGAGGCGTTGACAAGAACGCCCGGCAGATAGCCTTTTCCCAAGGCGATAAACGTCGCCGGAATCAGCGACATCGGCAAGAAATAAAGCAGCAATCCCCGGGGAGAATAGCGGTGCAGCGTATCGGCAACAAACCGTTTTGGCTTTCTGAAGTGATGCATTACTCGGCCTGCGAGTGACTGGTCAAAAAGGCGCCAGCAAAATAGCTGGAATCAAAAGGCTCGGCCTTCACCATCGATTGGCAGGTCGCCAGACCTATAGTGGCGACCAGTACGATAAAACCGAGCAACCTGCGTAATATTCCGGGCATCGACCTCAACTCCCATCAATGTTAATGTGACTTTCATTATCCACTACGGCGATGACATCTGTAAAACAACGTAGGGACTGTTTCTGTGACCTAAGTTAAGTCCCTGAGTTTCCAACTATAATGGCGTCGATCCGCGGATTTTCAACGCTGAGCGGCATCGGCGCCCATGAGGCGGCGGCCAAACAAAAAAGCCCGATGGGATGTCCTATCGGGCTTTTTTCTCTGATGCGGATTGAAGCAATAAGGTTTATTTCATCATTTCCTTTTCGAAGAAGGTGTCCAGGGTTTTGTTGGTTTCCCGGGTATATTCATCGGAGCGGTCGACTATCGGCGCGCTGGGCGGTACGACAACGGGCGCGGCCGGTTGTACGGCTGCTGTCGGCGCAATAGGGGCGGGCGGCTCCGTGGTATCCAGACGGAAGACTTCGCCATAAGTCGTATCGACATCAAAATCCTCCCAGATGTAGAGCGGATAGGCGATCGGCTTGGTAGGCAGCGGAATCGTAACCAGATCGGCAACGCCGACGCCCAGGCGTCCGGCCGTATGGACGATGCCTTTGAAGAGACCGCCGATGATGCCGTAGAAGACATTGCTCTGGTTGGTCGTGTTGATCATGTTCTTGGGGATTTCCAGCACGCCTGTCGTTAAATTGGCAAACGCGGATGCCGCTTTTCTGCCGACCTTGCCGCCATAGGTTGTCTCCTGGTGGGCCTTATCAATTTGTGGAGCGGCTCTATAAGACAGATCGCCATAACCTTGTTGCATGTCAGCGGCCTGATTTAAAGGGGCATAAGCCGTCAGCAGACCCGTTAATAGCAGTGGAGCAAAAAAGCGGTTGAGTTTAGTCATGTCAAGTCCTGCGCATTGGTTGAATAATTCACTCAAGTATAGCAGAGCTTTTTCAAATTATTTTTTCAGCGCCTTGGCAAATGCGTTAGCCATCGAGCCGGTGATTTTTTGCGGTTCCGGGCCCCGCTGCCTGGGTTTCCTGTCCGCATTTGCAGGTTTGCGTTCGGCTCTGGGATGGGCTTCCTCGGTGTCTTTTTTCATGGTCAGCGAGATACGCTTGCGCTCGACGTCGACTTCCAGCACCTTGACCTTGACCAGATCGCCGGTTTTGACCACTTCGCGCGGATCCTTGACGAAAGTGTCCGACAAATGCGAGATATGCACCAGGCCGTCCTGATGCACGCCGACATCGACGAACGCGCCGAAGTTGGCGACGTTGGTGACCACGCCGTCCAGGGTCATGCCCGGCTTGAGGTCGGTGATTTTCTCGACGCCCTCCTTGAACTGCACGCTTTTGAATTCCGGGCGCGGATCGCGGCCCGGCTTCTCGAGTTCCTGCAGGATATCGGTCACGGTCGGCAGGCCGAAGTGTTCATCGGTGTAATTGGCCGGGTTCAGCGTGCGCAGGAAACTGCTTTGACCGATCAGATCGCGTATCGATTTGCCGGTGTTTTCGATGATCGCTTCGACGACCGGATAGGCTTCCGGGTGCACCGCCGAGGCATCGAGCGGATTGTCGCCGTTCATGACGCGCAAGAAGCCCGCGGCCTGTTCGTAAGCCTTGTCGCCGAGCCGCGGCACTTTTTTCAGCTGCGCGCGGTTCTTGAACGGGCCGTGCTCGTTACGGAACGCGACGATGTTCTCGCTGACGCTGGCCGACAGTCCCGAGACCTGTTTCAGCAGGGCCACCGAGGCGGTGTTGACGTCGACGCCGACCGCGTTCACGCAATCCTCGACGACGGCGTCCAGACTGCGCGCCAGTTGCACCTGGTTGACGTCATGCTGGTACTGGCCGACGCCGATCGATTTCGGCTCGATCTTGACCAGTTCGGCCAGCGGGTCCTGCAAGCGCCGGGCGATCGACACGGCGCCGCGCAGTGAGACGTCGAGCTCGGGGAATTCCCTGGCGGCCAGCTCCGAGGCCGAGTAAACCGAGGCGCCGGCTTCCGAGACCGTCAGCTTGGTGAATTTAAGCGCGCTGTGGCGTTTGATCACATCGGCGACGAGCTGGTCGGTTTCGCGCGAGCCGGTGCCGTTGCCGATGCTGACCAGGTCCACATTGTGCCGGGCGATCAGCCGGGCCAGCGTGTCTATCGATGCGTCCCACTGGTTGCGCGGCGCATGCGGGTAAATCGTGTCGGTAGCCAGCAGTTTGCCGGTCGGATCGACGACGGCGACTTTGACGCCGGTGCGAATGCCCGGGTCCAGTCCCATCGTGGCCTTGGGGCCGGCCGGCGCGGCCAGCAGCAGGTCTCTTAAATTGCTGGCGAAGACGCGGATGGCTTCGAGCTCGGCCGCTTCGCGAAGGCGCAGTTTCAAATCCAGGTCGATGCGCGTGAACAGCTTGATTTTCCAGGCCAAGCGGGCGGTTTCGGCCAGCCAGGCATCGGCCGGCTTGGACACGTCAGTAATTTGGAGGTGGCGCGCCACCAGTTGCGCGCACAGATCGTGTTCCTCTTTTTCCTCGGCGCCGGGTTTGAGCGCCAGGTTGAGCAGGTCCTCATTGCGGCCGCGGAACAGCGCCAGCGCGCGATGCGAAGGGATCTTGCTGATCGCTTCCTGGTAATCGAAGTAATCCTGGAATTTCGCCGCCTCGCGTTCTTTGTCCTTGACGACGGTGGCATGCAGGATGCCTTTCTGCCAGGTGCGCTCGCGCAGTTCGGCCAGCAGTTCGGCATCTTCGGAGATGCGCTCCATGATGATCTGGCGCGCGCCTTCGAGCGCGGCGGCTCTGTCCGGCACGCCCTTGTCGGCATCGATATAGCCGGCGGCGATCTGTTCCGGAATCAGGCCGCGGTCATCGAGCAGGGCATCGGCCAGGGGTTCGAGCCCTGCTTCACGCGCGATCTGCGCTTTGGTGCGCCGTTTGGGCTTGTAGGGCAGGTAGAGGTCTTCGAGCAGGGTTTTGGTGTCCGCCTCGCGAATGGCCTTTTCCAGTTCCGGCGTCAGCTTGCCCTGGGAGCCGATGCTGTCCAGTATGGTTTTGCGGCGCTCGTTCAGTTCGCGCAGGTAAGTCAGGCGTTCTTCCAGCAGTCTTAACTGGCCGTCATCGAGTCCGCCGGTCGCTTCCTTGCGGTAGCGGGCGATAAACGGCACCGTCGCGCCTTCATCCAGTAACGATACGGCGGCGCTGACTTGGCGGCTGTTGACGGATAATTCTTCGGCTATACGTTGGATTACGTCCATTTTCTAGGGTCTTATACGGTTGAAAAAAACGGCATTGTAGCAGTATGTCGCGCTGGCCAGTATCGAGAGTTGAACGTTTCGAACGCGCCTGGCTGTTATTCGGGCCGGGTCTGGATCAGTCTTTGCTGGTCGGCCTGTAATACCAGGCAGGTCAGGATGCCCGATGCATAGGCGCCGGTGTCGATGCCGATGCGATTGGGCAGCAGTTCGGGTTCATCGGTTATGGTATGGCCGTGGACAATGATTTTTTCAAAAGGTTTGGTTGAGCCGGTAAATTCACTCCGTATCCACAGCAGATCATCGGGTTTTTGCCGGGATAACGGGCTGTCAGGGGCTATGCCGGCGTGGACAAAAAAATAAGAGCCTATTGAATAAGAAAACGAGGTGCTTTTCAGGAACTGATAATGCGCGTGCGACAGTTTTTTCAATAATTGCCGTTGTATGGCTATGAAATCTTCGCGTTGGTTAGGCATTTCCTTATCACCGACGGCGTTATAGCTGGCTAAAGTCGCTTGGCCGCCATAGGTGAACCAGGCAAGGCCGACAGTATCGTTATGCAGGAAATCGAGCATGGTCTGCTCATGATTGCCGCGTAAATAAACGTATTCGATATTCGGCTGCGTATTCCGCATCAGTTCTTCGATGACTTCCCGGGACTGCGGGCCTCTATCGATAAAGTCGCCCAGGTAAATCATGATCACGCGGCCGGAAAAGCCGGCCGAATCCTGTCTGATCCGGCTCAACAGCTGAACCAGCAAGTCATGGCGGCCATGTATGTCGCCAATGCAGTAAACGCGGGTATCGTCGGGTAAAGCAGGGGTGGGATAGGGTTTTGCTTTTAACAATCGATTAATGAGTTTTTTCAAATTCCGTGACCATTTCTTGAAGAATAAGCGGATGTCTGTTGATCAACAAAGCGCTAATGGCATCCATGTACAGGGTGCTGTCAATGGCTTTGACGAATCGTTTATGCGATATATCCCAGGCTGCCACAACCTGATCGGCCAATAAGGCCATATCGTCCGATGTGAATGAGGGAAGCAGCGATAAGCAAAGCCGCAGGCGGGGTATCAAAAATGCCGTATCGTGCGGACCGGTGATGATGGACATGCGTAGCTTTTTTTGGATTTTATCAGGCTGTTCATTCAGCAAAATATCAATAGAGGCTAATTTATACCATAAGAAGGCGTTGGCGGGAGAGCGCAGTAGCGATTGTTGCGCGCTGTCCGCCGATTGTCTTAACAGGGTCTGGCCGGCATCGCTGAATACGTTCTGGTTTTGGGCCTGAAAATAGAACAGTTCGCTCAAGTCCTGCCAGTAGTCCGGGTGATCAAACAGCTCGATGCTTTTTTGAGCTTTCCTGATCAGTGCCGATACTTCGGCCTCGGTCAGGGAGTGATGTTGCGCAATCTTGTCAATGCCTGTTTCAACCGGCACATGATTTAGCGCCGCTCTGACCCTGGGCACTGCGGTGAAAGCCAGCGCCATGCCAAGACATAAAACAAGGAGGGGGAAAAAACGATTGAAATTCATCATAGTAATTAGCCGCTATTTAGCGTGAGCAACGAACTGATGGTAAGTGTCTTAACGGTCATGATCGCGATCAAAGTCTTCTGGCGCCTGTTCCTGTCCGGCGTTTATCGCCGATTATTTACCGCCAATGATGGCGCATCAATTGGAATAATATTGGCCATATTTTCCGTAATGATAAAAGTGTCCGGAATTGCTGTAGTCGAAACTGCCGTATTGTTTTAAATCCACTTGTTGTAAAACAATGCCGGCAATATTGGCGTTGGCATTGACCAATTGCTGCAGGCCGGCTTTGATCACTTTTCTGGGGGTTTTATCCCAGCTGACGACATAGATGGTTTTGTCCATGAGTGACGCCAGGATACGTGCATCGGTGACGGCCATAACCGGGGGCAAATCAAAAATAATCAGGTCAAACCGCGCCTTCATGGCTTCTATTAATTTTTTCATTCGATGCGAATTGAAAACATCGGTCGCATTGACATAGTCGGCATGGCCCTTCGGCATGATGTAAAGATTTGATTTTTCATCTTTAAACATAAATTCGGCCATGTTTTTCTCATCAGACATAATCAAATCTGTGAGACCTTTCGATTTAGTCAGGAGACCGAGTTTTTTCTCAATGGTCGGCCGTCGTAAGTCGGCATCGACAATGATGACTTTCAGTCCTGACTGGGCGGCGCCGCGAGCAAGGCATAAGGCCAGTGTGCTTTTCCCTTCCGAAGGAACGGACGACGAAATCATCACTGATTTGATGTCTTTATCAGGCGAGGACAGCGTGATGGAAACGCGCAGGGAATTAATGGCTTCGGCCAGGCTTGAATTAGGTTTTTCCAGAATATAGTCAATGGCGTCGCGGTCATTGATCATGGGAATTAAACCGATAGCGGGCACGCCCAGCAATGACTCGATTTCTTCCGGCGATCTTAACCCCGGGTTAAGCATTTCGAGCAGGAAGACAACGGCTGAGCTAACGACGGTCGCCATAATGACAATCAGCATAAGCATCAGGGGTTTCTTGGGGAAGGAAGCTTGCTGCGGTATCTCGGCTGCAGAAATAATCCGGGCATCGGCTTCGGCCATGCCCTGCGTGGATGATGTTTCCTTAAAGCGGTTTAAGAAGGTCTCGAATAATATTCTATTGGCGTTGGCTTCGCGTTCCAGCGCTCTTAATGCCACTTCGTCTTTTTGACTGCTGCCCGACCTATATTCGATCGCGGCTAGACTGCTTTGCAAGCTTTGTTCTCGGCTGCTGGCAATATTGACTTCATTTCTAAGGCCGGCGGCTATTTTTCTTATCTCGGCATCGATATTGGCTTGTAAGTCAGCGATTTCTGCCTTAATCCGAATCATTTTCGGATGTTTGGCGCCATATTCAACGGCCATCTCGGATATTTTCCGGGTAAGTTCGGCTTCCTGCTGACGCAAGCTCTGGATCAAGGGAGATGACAACACTTCAGGCGCTGTCTCGATGTCCGCGCCGTTTTTCAGTAAATTTTCTACCTGGCGCAATCGGGCGCCGGCTTCGGCGCGTGCCGCTTTGGCAATGATCAGCTGACTGTTGATTTCGGACAATTGCCCTTGCAGCAAACCCTCGCCTTGGGCGCCCCGGGACAGGTTATGGGTGCTCCGATACGTTTCCACCGCTTTTTCGGAGTCGGCCACTTTAATGCGCAATTCAGTCAGTTGATCATTAAGCCAGGCGCTGGCTTTTTCGGTCGCTTCAAACTTGGCTTCAAGCTGGTCGACGATATAAATTTCGCCATGAGTATTGGCTATTTTGGCAGCCAGTTTGGGGTCGGTAGACTTGAAGGTGATCTTGATCACCTGAGAACCCCTGACCGGCGACGCGGTTAATTTTTTAATATAAATATCGGTCGCTTTAGCCAGGCGTTGCTGTTCGGCTTCCTCTTCCGTTAGCGGCTCGGATTTTTTGCCTAGCGCTTCTTTAAACTCATCGGGAATCCAGTTGACAGGATTCAGGTTTGAAAAAAAGCTTTTCTCCTTGAGTTGTGGATTAAATTCGGCATGGTTTAACAAATCGAGCCTGGTAATCACTTTTTTAGCCAGGCTTCTTGACGTCAAAATTTCAACTTCGCTCTTGACCGCATCGTCAGTACTCATGTCGCCGCTTAACACGGCTTTAACGTCAACAACCTGGGCTTTTGCCGCACCCACCAGAATTTTGGCTTCGGACGTGTATTCCGGTGTTAATTGAAACAGAACAATAGAGGCGGAAATGGTAATAAACACAAAAACCGCAATAAACATCTGACGGTGTAACCAGAAAACATGCAGTATATGGCTTATCGATAGGGTTTCTTCTTCTTGGAACGAAGCGTTATTATCCATTGTCGCAAATGGCGGCTTGCTTGGCTGCATGAGGTAAATCCTTGAGCGCTTGTAAAATTAAAGGTAATGGCTTGGAGGGCAGGGTTTTCGCCGCAAAAGTCGCGGCGAAAACCCATCCGGAACATTAAAACATCCGTTCATCAACCCGGATGATGTCACCGGGCATAACCGGCATATCCATTTTGGCTTGTACTTCTGTTTTCGTTGCATCATTCGCGTGAATCACAAAAACATGGTTCTGTTTGGCGCGATAAGTAAAGCCGCCGGCAATGGCTACAGCCGTTAAATAAGTCATGCCGCTTACGTAAGAATAAGAATCAGGCCTTTCTACTTCACCCAAAATGTAAAAAGGTCTGTAGTTAAGCACCTGAATGCTGAATTTAGGGTTCACAATATAGTCGGGGCTCAGTTTGGATCTTAATGTCTCTTCAAACTCCGACAGGCTCAGGTTTTTGGCGGTGATAGTGCCGATCAGCGGTATCGAAACATTGCCGGTCCCGTCAACCGTGTATTCGCCGGTCAAGTCTTCGTGATTAAACACGGTGATTTGCAATTTATCACCGCTGCCTAAACGATAATACGTCTCTTTTGGTTCTTCAGCATGTGCATTCAAAGTGGCAAAGAATATTATGCTAAGGAAATATAATAGAATAAGATTTTTTTTCACTTAAAATACCTCATATTAAGTATGCAGTTTCTGTGATGGGAGAGGGTAGTGTGCGGTTAATGCAAGCTTTTGTATTCGTTATTTCCGATAGTTTTAACCTGAAAACAAATAGGTTTTAATCTTATACATAAATAATAATTGGATCGGGTTTCAGAAAAAATCGGTGTGTATTCCTTTGCCAAAAAACGGCGTCAGTTCTGTCAGCGGCTCCAGTAAAGCCATAATCTTTCATTTGGTATAACGGACAGTATTCAAATGTCCCCTTTGGCTTTCTTTCGAACATGGGCATCAAAAACCTAAAAAATACTTATTCCCACGATGATCTAACGTCCACCTGACGCGGCCATTATTACCCGCGCATGCCCTGCGCCGCTTTTCACTATAAGCAACATTTTGGACGGATGATCGATAATCCGTTTTATCGGCGCGCGGGCAAATCCGGCTCCATGCTGTCCGATGCAGGCTGGGACGGGCGCTCTATTTGGACCTTTTCGCCACATGCGGACAACACGTTTTTAAGCTGTACCGGGTCCGTTTCCAGACATAGCCCAGGCGCTTCAGTTCAGTCCGTAAGGTCGTGTCGCCAATGCGCACGCCGAAGGTCTCTTCCAATCGGCTCAATAACACGCGAGCGGTCAGGGACTCCTGTTCCAGCCAGTGCCTGAGCTGAGCGCGGTGTTGATCGGTCAGTTTGCTCGGCGCCCCGCTCCGCGGTTTGTCGGGCAAACTGGCGAAGCCCGTTTTTAGCCATTTCCGTCGCCGTTCGCGGATCGCTTCCCGAGTCAGTCGCTGCCTTTCGGCGGTTTCCTTGACGGTATGCCCTTCGGCCAGCATCAGGATCGTTTCGGCCCGGTTTCTCTCCCGCCAATCGGCGCCTTTCTTAATGAGTTGTTGAAGCTGCTCTCGATCAGTTTCTAGCAATTCTATCGGTTTGACTCCCATTTTTTGTTCGGTCCTTTACATATGGAAAATGGAATTTTAATACATGTATATTTTTGTGAATGAATTAACATGTTATTGATATATGGTAGGTAAGTTTATTATATTTTCGGGTATCTAAATTGATAATTTATAAAGTTTGTGATGAAAATCACCTTTATTTTTAGGGCATCAGTTATACTGCTTTCCGGTTTTAAGTCTTTAGTAAGAAAACTGGTATATCCTTTTAAACTGTGCCAGATTTCTACTGGAGCCGGTTATATCAGAATGTATGTTTATTTATTGAGGGCAATGTAATGGATATTAGGTAATTAAATTGTGAATAAATTCGCATTAATAATATTTTAATAGATATATTATATTTATTTTAATTTTGCTGGCGGGTTTGGTCTTTAATTATTTAATCCATGCTGTCTGTTTAATTTAACTGAATATAGGTATATAGGATTATGAAGAAATTAACATTGATATTAGCTTTGGCTGTATTTTCCCCTTTGAGCAATGCCGCAGTCGATGGGAAAGGTGTTCCCTCGGATATCGCTGAGAAGATCGAAGCTATCAAAGCCAATCATGGCAAAGTTCCAGCGAATGAGACAGCAACGGCCGTCAAGCAATTGAGAACCAGCGTCCGGGAAGCGGTACTCCAGGGACTTATCAGCCGGGCGCAAGGTTCACATGCGCTAAACGGACTTGAAAACGCGCTGAATAACGGTGGCGGAAAACCCGTATCACCTAGCTGATTCGAGTCATCGGATTTTTATAACTATAAAAGGATAAATTCATCATAAAGCCAATCGGCTTGAGCATGATGAGTATCTTTATTAAGGGGCTTTAGCCGCGATTGTCGTGACTAAAGCCCTTTTTACAGTGGCTGTGCAAGCGCCTTAAGCTTGTTGTTAGACATTTCATGGCTAGTGATCGACGAATACGAATTGTTAAGTATCTTATTTCGCCGCTGACATTAATTTGCTCGGCATCTGTATGGGGCGCGGACGTGGAAAGAGGCATAGGGGTCAGTGAACGGACAAACAGGGACTATACGCCGGTAGGCATCAGAGCCGGCAGTTTTATGATTAATCCCGTTTTTGAAAGCCAGAATGAATACAAGGATAATATTTATTCGCAGCAAGACAGCCCTCAGGATGACTTTATCTTTCACCTGCAACCGGGGCTAAGCGTCAAAAGTGATTGGAATCGCCATGCCTTAGAGGCGCATATCGATACGGATATACAGATCTATGCTTCGCACGGCAGCGAGGACAAGGAAATCTATGACTTCGATGTGAATGGCAGGCTGGATGTATTGAGAAACAGTTTTGCTACAGCCAAATTTTATTATGCCAACCGCTATGAAGACAGGGCATCGCCCGATTCCCCCTTCAATGCCTTGCAGCCCGTGCAATATGATATCACCGGCGGTGTGGTTGGCTATGAGCATAAAATCAACCGCCTCCGGTTTAATGTTCTGCAAGACATTCAACATCTGGATTTTAATAACGGCATAACCAGAAGCAGCAATTTTATCAATAACGATGATCGCGACCGTCAGATAAGTACCTCGACCGCCTATATCGGTTACGAGATTATGCCGGCCTATGAGGCGTTCGTCAGAGGCAGTTACAACGTTATCGAATATGATCGGCAATTTGATGATAATGGCTTGCAGCGTTCATCGTACGGTTATGAAACGGTTGCCGGTGTGGCTCTGGATTTTACCGGGAAATTAGTGGGCGATGCCTATATTGGCTATACCAGGCAGACATATGATGATGCCCGGTTAAAGACGATCAGCGCCTTGACAGGCGGTATGGGGTTGCGATGGATGGCAACGGGACTGACTACCGTTTCTGTCCGGGTTGACAGAGCCATTAATGAGACCACTCAGGGATTGTCATCCGGTTACCTCAGTACCGCCTCCCGGTTGAGTATCGATCACGAATTACTGCGCAACGTCCTGCTCAATGCCAGTGGCGGATATGTTTTCAATGATTATCAGGGCGGCCTGGGCCGTCAGGAAGATACTTATCACGCGGGGCTGTCGGCAAAATACCTGCTTAATCGTAATTTTTTCCTTAGAACCGGATACAGCTTTAGAACCCGATCGACAAATTTAAGCAATTCCGATTTCGATATTAACAGTGTGTACTTTTCATTGGGTCTGCAACTTTAAACGAGTTAAATCAGCAGTAAAAATTTTTAGATAAGGACGCTTTGGGTATCGAAAATACAAACCTTATCATCGGGCACGTTCTGGGGGCTGGTTTGATATTTTCTTTTGTGCATGCCTGATGGTTAGCCTGTTCATTATTCATGATATTTAGGAGATATATTTTGAAAACTCTGGAACAAACAAAAATAGCCATAGTTGGATTAGGCTATGTAGGTTTACCCCTTGCAGTGGAATTCGGCAAAAAGTATCCAACCATCGGTTTCGATATTAATCAAAAGCGCGTGCAGGAATTGCAGGCAGGCCGGGATTCGACCCTGGAAGTCAGCACTGAGGAGCTGGGTCAGGCCGCGTTTTTAAGCTACACCGCCTCATTGAAAGACATTAAAAACTGCAATGTCTATATTGTGACCGTGCCCACGCCTATCAATGAACACAAGCAGCCGGATCTGACGCCATTGATAAAAGCCAGTGAAGCCATAGGGACCATTCTGAAGCCCGATGACGTGGTCATCTACGAATCGACCGTTTATCCCGGCGCAACCGAAGAGGTCTGCGTGCCGTTGCTGGAGCAGCATTCTGGCCTGAAATTCAACGAGCAATTTTATGCCGGCTATAGCCCGGAACGTATCAATCCGGGCGATAAGGAACACCGCGTCACCAATATTCTGAAAGTGACTTCGGGTTCTACCGAGCAAGCCGCGGATTATGTCGACAGTCTTTACAAAAGCATCATTACCGCCGGCACGCACAAGGCCAGCAGCCTTAAAGTGGCCGAAGCGGCCAAGGTCATTGAAAATACCCAGCGCGATGTCAATATCGCCTTGATCAATGAATTGGCCATCCTGTTCAACCGACTGGGTATCGATACCGAAGAGGTGTTGCTGGCCGCGGGAACCAAGTGGAATTTCCTGCCGTTTAGGCCCGGACTGGTGGGCGGGCACTGCATAGGCGTGGATCCTTATTATCTGACCCATAAAGCGCAGGCAGTTGGCTATAATCCCGAGGTTATCCTGTCGGGACGGCGCATCAACGATCGCATGGGCGAATATGTGGTCTCGCAGCTGATAAAAAACCTGTTGAAAAAGCGTATCCATATCCAGCAGGCCGAGGTTTTGATCATGGGCCTGACCTTTAAGGAAAACTGCCCTGATTTACGCAATACCCGGGTCATCGACATTATCGAAGAACTGAAAGACTATGAAGTCAATACCCATGTTTATGATCCCTGGGTCAGCCCGGAAGAAGCCAGGCATGAATACGGCATTGCCCTGATTGAAAAGCCGGAGGAAAAAAAATACGATGCGGTCATTCTGGCGGTCGCGCATGAGCAATTCAAACAATTGACCATTGAGCAAATAAAGGGGTATACCAAGCCGGAGTCTGTAATTTATGATCTGAAGTATCTGTTTCCCGCTAACCAAACTGATGACAGGTTATAACCATGAAAATATTAGTCACCGGCACCGCAGGCTTTATCGGCAATCACCTGGCGATAAAATTACTGGAAAGAGGCGATGAAGTCATAGGCGTCGACAACCTTAATGATTACTACGACGTCAACCTGAAAAAAGCGCGCCTGGCGCGCATTCTCGATTACGGGAATTACACCGATATCCGCGCCGATATCGCCGATCGGGATACGATGGATCGATTGTTCAAACAATATCAGCCGCAACGCGTGGTCAATCTGGCCGCGCAGGCGGGGGTTCGCTATTCCATTGAGAATCCTCATGCCTACGTCGACAGCAATATCGTCGGTTTCATCAATATCCTTGAAGGCTGCCGGCATCAGAAGATAGAGCATCTGGTTTATGCCTCCAGCAGCTCGGTTTATGGCGCCAACGAAACGATGCCGTTTTCCGTGCACGACAACGTCGATCATCCGCTCAGCCTGTATGCAGCCTCCAAGAAAGCCAATGAACTGATGGCTCATACCTATAGCAATTTGTATCAACTGCCGACCACCGGATTAAGATTTTTTACCGTTTACGGGCCGTGGGGACGGCCGGACATGGCGCTGTTTTTATTCACCAAAGCCATACTGGCGGGCGAGCCGATCCAGGTGTTTAACTATGGCAAACACCGCCGCGACTTTACCTATATCGATGATATTGTCGAAGGCATTATCAGGACGCTGGACAATCCCGCCAAACCCAATCCGGAATGGACCGGCAAACTGCCGGACCCGGGCACCAGCAAGGCGCCGTGGCGGGTCTACAATATCGGCAACCAAAAGCCGGTCGAATTGATGACTTATATAGAAACCCTGGAAAAAGCCCTGGGTAAAACCGCGGAAAAACAGCTGTTGCCATTACAGCCCGGCGATGTGCCCGATACTTATGCCGATGTGGAAGCGCTGGTAGCGGATGTCGGGTATAAACCCGATACGACCATTGAGAAAGGGATCGGCAAATTTGTGGACTGGTATCTGACTTACAACAATATCACCCCCGGTTAATTATCGTTTTTCGGACAAATTCCTGCCGCCTCTGTGTGGAAGCCTTGGCATGATTGGCTAAGGTAATAGCCTGAAGCAGATCAGGCAGAGAATTACCTTGGCGCTGCCTTGATAAGGCCAGGGGATTAACTTGCTTGACCGGGCACTAAAAATCCTTGAATTTCGATGAGCGGTCTCGCTGAAATTAAAGCCAGGTCAGTGCGAAAACCATTTCTCTGAATAAAACAGACCTGGACCGATAGTGAACGGCTTGCTCGATTTCCTGAAAAACTAGTACTCAGTCAGCCTTGTTCTGACGAGTAAAATTTGCGGAGTATCCATAGCATGCGAATAGTGCGAATGAATTCGCACCTACAATTTACCCGTCATGATTAAATTGACTGAGTACTAGGGTCATCGGTGGTTTTATATATATTAGAACCTAATAAGCAAGCGTAAGCATTTCAAGCACCAAAAAGGCCACACCATTTTTAATTTAAAATTGGCAATATAATGTTCAGTAAAAATTTACAATATAATTTATTGTCACTTATTAATATAACTATTTCCTTTGTTTTTATTATTTTCCTGGGGCGCAAATTCGGCGCAGGGGATAGTACCGATATTTATTTTTTATCTATCACGATAGTGGGTTATTTGGGTATTTTAGCTCAATGTGTATGGGGTGCTATGAGTCCTTATTACACAAGATTAAAAGTGGAAGATTCACAGTTGGCCGCTAAATTATATTCAGTGTTGCTCAATAATGTGATTCTTATCTCTTTGGCAGAGATCCTGCTGTATTTTTTGGTCACTAATAATTTTCGAGTGATTTCGCCGGAAAAAAAAGAATTTCTGGATGTGTTTATTTATTATCTGGTTCTCCAGAGTATTATTCTTTTCAATAAGGCATTATTGAATCTTGAAAAACACTTTGCTGTTTTTTACCTGGTTGATATTTTTATTACAACCATTAACTTAATCATCCTGTTATTCTTTTCAAAAGGCGATATAGTCATTATTGCCTATTCCACTATCATTGCCGCCATTTTGGCTGTCATATGGCAACTTTATCTGGTTTTTTTCAAGCTGAATTACAGATACCGGCTGTCTATATCTCAAAAGGAGATGCCGAGTATCTACAGAAATTCAATAAAAATGAATATCGGATTATTATTATATGGATTCAAGGATATTATTTTAGTTACTGTTTTTACCAGCTTCGGCAGCGGCGTTTATTCATTGTTCAATTATGCCAATAAGTTTTCGGTGGCTTTGTTTCAGATAACAAACGCCCCTATAGTGAATATATACGTGGCCAGACTGAATGAAGTTGTCGCCAATAAAAAATTTCATGAAATTAAAAGCTTAAGAAGGGATGTTCTGGTTCAAACAGTTCTCTTGCTTGTGATGGGGTTCACGGTATTGTATTTCATTTTGCCCTATATTCTGGGTCTGTTTTTTAAAGGTAAATTTTCCTTTGAAGAAATAAAAGAGATACAACGCATTTTTAGTTATATGGCCGTGTTCTACTTTGTCTGGGCAATTAGTATTCCTTATTCCAGGGCTATTTCCATATTCAAATTGTTTAATTACAATCTACTTGTAAATTTTATATTTTTTACTTTAATTTGTTCAGCTTATCTGGCTTTTAAGATCTACTCATTAAGCTATGTTGATATGTTATTGTTATTTTCATTTGCACAGTTTGCGAACCTTATTTTTTATTTCATAAAAAACAAGCGGTTTTTGAATAAAAAAGAAGAGTCAAACGCATTATTAGTGCAAAGATAAATTCAATAAAATATGTTCCTAATTGATAAAATAATGGCTAAAAATGCTAAAAATAAACGGAATATTAAAAAATTTAGGTTATAAATTTCTTAGTCCCAATAATTATGCAAGGTTTATTGGTGTTAAATTCGGCAATAATTGTAAGTTTCGAACAAAATATTTTGGAACTGAACCATATTTAATAGAAATTGGCGACAATGTTCAAACCGCAATGAATGTTTATTTCATCAATCATGACGGCGGTGTGGGGGTTTTAAGAAATTTATACAAAGATCTTAAAAAGATTGATTTAATTAAAAAGATTGTTATTGGGAATAATGTATTTATAGGATTTAATGTAACAATTCTGTTAGGTACCAAAATAGGTGACAATGTTATTATTGGTGCTGGTAGTGTCGTCAGAGGCGAATTGAACTCCAATAGTGTTTATGCTGGAGTCCCAGCTAAATATATTTGTTCAATTGATGAGTATAAAGAAAAAAATAATAATTTTTTCTTAAACACGTCTTCAATAGATTCCGTTAAAAAAGAAAAAATTCTAAGAGAAGTTTTTCCGGAATCAAGTTCATAATCCGCGAATAATCAATACACATAGATATCTTTTTGAAATCAAGCTAATTTGCATTGGCCGAACTGAAGTCGGTAGTCTTAATAAAAGAGATCAGCGCTAAAAAATAGCTTAAAAAACAAGGACAGCGCAGTGAGGCTTTATAAGCACCGTGAAACATGTATGAAGACAAAAAGACCATAGGCTTTCATTGCAATCTGTTGCTGAAGACAAATCGTGCTTGAGTGGAGTGTTTATGGCGCTTTGGGTTATTGGCTGAGGATATGGTTGGTGTGTTAGAGAAAAATCATGGCAATTGTCCGGTAAATCCTGCCACCAGGAAATGAAATGGCATTGAGATAATTGATGTGAAATAAAATACAAATGGCTGTTGTCCAGTACCATTTGCCCTCAACAAACTGAAAAGACGAATGGCGTGGTTAAGATTTGGGTTAGTTCGGGATTGACGCTAATTTTTTGTTGAGGAGTTACATCTTGATAACAATGAATGCACTATACATTAGATTGTTTTTTATTCTTTTATTGCTGGTGCTTTTTTTTGTAAAGCCTGAATTTGAAAGTGTGACTGACCCCGACCTTTTGGGTATTTATATTTTTATCTTTTTCACTGCAATCTTTATTCATTTATTTAGCGAATGGGATAACAAAAACTGGTTTCGTCTGGATGTTATTTTCCTTTTAGGTTATGGCATAGTTCATTTCCAATGGCCCATCATGTCGGCTATCAGTGACATTTATCCGGAGAAATACGCAAAGGTCTCGATGACGTCCTACCAGGTCAATTATGCAACATGGCTTTCGGCCATAGGTATTGTTTCCTGGTTTCTGGGGTATTCTCTTCTGGCAAAAAAAACCGTGCCTGATACAGTGAGGTATTCTTTTAATTATAAAAAGCTGCTTTGGCTGACCATAATATTAAGTGGTTTATTTCTGTCGACAGCAGGATCTGACTACTTGTCAGGCGGCATCTATAAAGGCTCGCAGGGAACAGGCGTAGGCGAAGGTGTTTCAGTCTATTTTCAATTATTGCTTTCAATTTCTATCATAGTATTAACGGCTGTTGTTTTATTAGATAAAAAAGATAACTTTGATACAAATAGTATAGCTTGGCTTTTAAGTCTGGATAAAAAGTATTTGTTTATATCTATCGGCTACGTTTTATTATTTTTGTCTATTGGCGATAGAGGTGCTGCAATACAGGTTATCTTCGCGTTCCTTATTTTATTTGGCAGCTTGATCCGGTCAATAACCTTGGTGGAACTCATTGTTATAAGTATTATCGGAGGATTGTTATTAACCATAATCGGATTAGGAAGAAGTGCTTATGACGGCGATATATTATCTTCAGGACTGGATAACCTGGAGATAATGTCTGGCTATGATATTACTCTGGAGTTGGCCGATAGTATAAGAACATTACACAGTACATTGGCAACTGTCCCGGGCTATCATGATTATTTCTATGGCAAGCTTTGGCTGGATAGATTATTGAGTGTTATTCCTCTCGCGCAAAATATTTATTTACAGCTTTCAGAGGATGTTACCTATGAAATGAGCTCGGCAGGGTATATTACTTATTTAAAATACGGGCTCAACCCGACTTCGGGCGAGGGCACTTCATTAATAGCCGATGCATTTATTAACTTCGGGCTGGCCGGTGTATTAATCTGTTTATTTCTTTTAGGCATGTTTTTTAAAAAAGCACAAAATGAGCTTAGGCTGCAGCAAAGTTATTACTGGATGATAATAGCGGCGTTATTGGGCAGCATAGCGTTTTATCTGGGGCGAGGCAGTTTATTGGATCCTTTCAGATTGATTGTCTGGGGAATGGGGTTATCTTATTTTCTTGTTAAACGGAGAAGAAAGAATGTCTAGGATAATGCTGATAATTCCCACCCTGCATCAGGGGGGCGCTGAGCGGGTGATGTCGGAACTGGCAAATGCCTGGAGCAGGCAGCATGAAATACATCTTGTATTATTAGCCAAATCCGAAAACTTTTATCCCATTAATAACAATGTAATTATTCATCAATTAGGATTTAGTCATTCGGGATTGCTTAGCAAGGTTTTTAATGAGCTGAAAGTTTTTTTTAAACTACGAAAGTTATTAAAACAACAAAAGCCGGATTTTGTGCTCAGCTTTATGAGTAAATACAATATATTGACGATTTTTGCAGCGTCCTTTCTTAATTTAAGAGTATTTGTCTCGGATAGAAATAACCCCAGGCAACAATTGCCGATTCTTATATCGCTTCTAAGAAAAATTACCTATAGATTTGCTGATGGCATTATCGCCCAAACCGGCTTGGCTAAATTAATTCTTGAAAAAAA
>SWCD01022499.1_pt2 | contig 93214 bp, 96 predicted proteins | sample 4693011 | NCBI WGS metagenome assembly SWCD01 (sample SAMN10267278, study PRJNA491770) | bioreactor metagenome | isolation source: DHS bioreactor inoculated with marine | place: Japan: Omine Ridge, Nankai Trough | reverse complement strand
AAAAAAACAGGGACGAAGATATAGATATATTATGGAATACACATAAGAATACATTAAAAGGAAAGGTTACCGGTGTTGTCAGGAGCAAAGAGATAGCCCTGCAAGCCGACAGTGAAATATGGGACATGCTCTCTTTTCAAATCCCGCTGATGATCGAGTTCGATGAAGATGTAAATGAATACCCATACCGGGCTTTGCTTAAAGGCGAACTCGATGATTACAAATTTGTTATGGGAACAAGCAAAACGATCAATTTCGCTGGCAAGGATTACAAGATTATACAGCTGGTCCGCACAGACCCGAAAAAAGACAGGCAGTTACATCTCTGGTTAGCTCCCGGGCTCAACAACCTGCCGGTCATTATAGAGAATTATCGTGATGGTAAAGAGCACTCTCGCGGTGAGCTCGAAAGCGTCAGCTTTAACGGTGACGCGGCACTAACTGTTTCAAATACAGATGACTATGATGACAGCTTATAACGATGACAACGACAATCTCGATCCGAAAGAGCTATATGACGGTCCGAGTAAATCACAGTTAAAACGCGAGAGCCATCACCTCGTCGATATCGGTGAAGAAATATTAAAACTATCGAGTGAAGATATACGTTCGCTGCATCTACCGGATGAACTGGATGCGGCGATAGCAACTGCTCTGAAGATAAAGTCGAGGAGCGGGCTCAAAAGACAACGTTTATACATCGGTAAACTATTGCGCTCGATGGATAGTGAAAACATCGAAGCCCAGCTCAGGAAGATACAGCATCGTCACGACACCAATACCGCGCAGTTCAAGCGGCTGGAAAAATGGCGTGACAAGCTGATCGACAATGATAAACAGACGCTCGATGAAGTGATCTCATATTTTCCTGGTATCGATCGCCAGCATATCAACCAGCTGATCCGTGCCGCACATCAGGAGAAACAACAAGACAAACCGCCTGCGGCCTCGCGTAAATTATTCAAGTATCTACGCGAACTGGAAGAGCAGCAGGCTTAGTAATACTCACTTCCAGCTGTCACCTACCGGCACCTGGCAGGCAGCGATTAGTCCATACGATTTTTTTCTGTACTGGAGATCGGCGTCCGATAGCGGTAGACAACCCAGTAGGTCGATAACACAAAAGTGACCATGACCACCATCTGTATCAGGTAAGAGGCACGCAGGTCGATGAGCCCTATCGCCAGCGCGCTGTAGGATACAAGTAAGGAGAACTCGCTACCCTGTCCCAGTCTCGCACCCAGTTCCAGTGAGAACTTTTTATCTTCTCCGATCAACTGAAAACCCTGTTTGAATACCAGTGGCTTCATCAGCACGATCAATACTGATATAACGATACCAGCGAGCAGGACCTGCTGCGTGACCAGGATATCAAACTGTGCACCGATGGAGAAAAAGAACAGGATCAGGAAGAAGTCACGCAGCGGTTTCAGGTGCTCTGCGACGATCATGGAGACTGGCGATGATGCAAAGGTAACACCGGCAATAAAAGCGCCTAATTCGTAGGAGAGACCGAGAGCACTGGCAACGCCTGCGCCTAACATTCCCCACCCCAATGCCAGCAGGAAGACATATTCCTGGATGATATCAAAACGCAAAAACAGCTTATCGACGACATACCTGACCATGCCGTATGCCACCACGGCCAGCACGATCAGCTTGATAAACAGTATGCCGATTGTCAGTACGACGTTATCACCCTGACCACCGGTTAGCATCACGATCAACAGGATAGCGATAACATCCTGCATCAACAATACGCTGGTCATCATCTCACCGGTATGCTTGTGGTGCAGGGCCGTGGTCGGTATCAGCTTGAGACTGATGATGGTACTGGAGAACATCAATGCGGCACCGATAACGATACTTTCGATAAAGCCGAAACCGAGGGCAAAAGCAGCCAGGGTAACGCTAACCAGGAAGACCAGGCTAGTGAGCAATGTGACCACAGCGGTCTTGCTGAAGAGGTGAAACAGACGATCAGGCTTCAGGTTGATGCCCAGCAGATAGAGCAGCAATATGACACCGATGTGCGAGAGCTTTTCGATGTGCTCGGGCTCTTCAATCCATCCCATCCCCCACGGTCCGATAGCGATACCGAAACCCATATAGGCGAGGATGACAGGTTGCTTGAGGTACAGAAAAACCGTGGCAAATATCGCTGCCCCGGCATAGATCAGAACAAACTCGAAAATTATGTTCTGAAAGTCCATCTATCTATCAGTCAAGAAAAAACCGTCGATAAGAAGAGTGGATTTACTGTGGCAATAAGCCACACTGAAACCTTTTATGCTCGAGCGCTGGAAACATCTTCCGTGTATGTTCAAGCTTGGCAATGTCGATATCAGCAACGACTACGCCGGTGCCGTGGGGCAAGCGGTTTAGAACCTGTCCCCAGGGATCGACGATCATGCTATCACCATGGGTCTCACGCCCACCTACGTGATAACCGCCCTGGTCGGCTGCGATCATAAAGGTCAGGTTTTCGATCGCACGTGATCGTAACAGCGATTCCCAGTGCACCCTTCCGGTCAAACTGGTAAAGGCTGAGGGCAGCGCACATATCTCCATTTTCTGCTCCACCATGGCACGGAACAATTCAGGGAAACGCAGATCGTAGCAGACGGCAAGGCCCAGCCGTCCGAACGGTGTATCAACGACGACGACATTCTTTCCTGCAGAAACCGTTTCTGATTCTGTGTAACTTTCATTACTGGCTTCAATGTTTACATCGAAGAGGTGGATCTTGTCGTAGCGGCCAACCTGCTCGCCCTGCGGATTGAACAACAGGCAGCTTGCATATGCCTTGCCTGCGACCTCTGAGCGAAGCGGTATGGTACCACCCACCAGCCAGATATTATGTTTCACAGCCTGCGCCTTGAGAAAATCCTGCAACAGGCCGCTACCCATATCTTCAGCGATCTTGACCTTGTCCGTCTCTGCCAGACCCATGATGGCAAAGTTTTCAGGCAATACCACTAGCTCGGCCTCTTGCTGAACTGCAATTTTTATCAATTTTTCAGCTTCAGCCAGATTTGCCTTAACGTTAGGCCCTGATGCCATCTGTATCGCCGCGACTTTACTCACCAATCATCTCCTGCTACTTGATACTTTTTATTATCTTGAATTTAATCACATCAGCAGCACCGCTGCCCGGTGTAGTGACCATATTATCTGACGGGATACCCAATGAAACCAGCCAGTCCGTCAATTCCTGTACCCAGAACTCACCATCCTCGCCACCTGGATACTGAATTTCTATCGTCTTCTGTTTATCAGACAACCATGTATTAATTACCTGCTTTAGTACAGGTAGCGACAGGATTGTCTCACCGCTGCGCGACAGCTCCCACTGTTCAGCGCGCAATTCCCAGGCAGGCACGTCCAGCGGCGAAACCTCGATAATCTTATCCTGGGCAGAAACATCGCTGCCATTGACCTTGTCACTATCGTTCAGCCCCTGTACTGACACTTCAGCATAAATAACTGGCGCAGACAATAACAAAACGAGACTAATGAGCCATCGAAGGCGAAGTATAAAAGGTTTATTCATCACTATAAATCATCATCAGTCGTATCCTGGTTTCTTTCGACTATCTTTTCTATTATCGGCTCTTCCCAGGTGCCGGTAATAGAATAAACATTATGGCCGATCACACCAAGGTCGAACACTTTCTGAATCAGAGCCAGGCCCGCCCCGACAGCCACGCCTCCGAGCAGTGCACCACCTGCGAAGGTCAAGGTATCAGTATGCGGTTTGACCCGCATTAACAGTCCGTAATCATGGTCCACCATGCCTATTCTACCAAACATGTTTATATCTGCTGCAGCTGCTGACACATCAAAGTTTTTCAGTGAACCATCACCGTTAGAAAACTCGAAATCACCCTTGATAGTATCGAAAGCAAAGCCTTTACGGGTCACATCGTCAAAATCAAATGCCAGCCTGTTTGCCAGCTTAAAGATATTCAGTAATCCCAGTAAACGACCACCAGCACCAGGATCGACGTCGAGTATCTCTCCATCTTTCAGTTCAAACGAAGACTGGCCATCAATTATCGCCCAGGAGAGCCCATAAGGCTCTGCCAGCCACTTGGCGTTGAACGAGGCGTCATAAGCACAACGATCCAGACTACGCTGGTAACCGAGACCGACGAGCGTGTCACCACAGTTGCTGCTGGTGATCTTACCCTGCAAAACCGTTTCATGGGTCGCGTTCCAGGACGTCAGCCAGGTACCGCGAGCATCAAATGCCATCGCTGGTCCTTTCAGTGAGAATTTGTTGATCAACATGCCATGCTTGTGCCAGTCTGTTCCGAGCTCAACATCGTTAAATGCCCACTCATCCCACAGCACTTTCTTTGCCTTCCATCTAAGCGGCGGGAAATCAGAAGGATTCAGCGGGTTGGAAGCTTTACCATTACTCGAGACAAACAGGGAGTGCACATCGACGTGCTCAAGGTCCAGCTTTATCTGCGTGTCCTTACCCAGCCCCTCAGTCACTTCACCCTTTCCCGTAATATAGTCTGACTTAACGTTAAAACTCCAGGTTCTGTGGCTGTTCCGTACAGCGAACAAATCAACGATATTCTTATCATCACTGACACCTGTCCGTCTGCTCATCTGGGCACTGACCCGCAGGTCAGCACTGTCCAGTATGATAATGTCCGTCATAAAATGCAGGTCCGGGACATTTTCACTATGCACTTTGTCAGACATATCGATCACCACATTCCGCAGATCAGAGCTTGCCGTGACATGCACCAGGTAGTCTTCCGGTTTATATGGCACCTCGAATTTCATCGACCATTCCGAATGGCCGGACAACCAGTCGTCAGGTATCCAGGTATACCGTTGTAACAGGTAATCAGGCTCGATTTCACCATCAAGATTGAAAACGACCTGTTTACCTGCATCCCCCTCATTGGTAAATGCGTTGATCGATACCGGCCTGTTATTGATACTTGCAGAGATCGAATCAGCAAACACGCTGTCCCTGGTAAAATCGACCATACCATTGATATCCGCCAGCTCATAACCCAGCGCTGGATAATATATCTGTGTGTCGACAAAGTTCAGATGTCCATCGATAGCAACCTCAATCTTTTTCTTGTCGAGTGGAACCTCGATCTTCAGATCAAGGTCATTGCTACCTTCAAACTGGAAAAGTCGCAGGGTATTACCGAGGATATCGTCAAGCGGACTGTTCCATACGTAGGACTGCATCAATTCGTTCTTGCCGCGAGCACTGGTTTTAACCGTAAGGTGTGGCTTCATCAGATTGAGGAATTCTGCATAGCCATTGAACAAATCTACACCCTGTGTTCTAGCTTTTGCCTCGGAGACAGTGAGGGACAGGTTATTAAACTTAATCGTGCCCGATGCATCAGTTAAAACAGGCCATCCATCCATGAATTTCATGTTTATGTCCCTGGCAGAGAATAATACCTGGAAAACACCATCATGATCATCGTATGGAAAACTACCAAGATCGCCATACAGCAACACTGATCCGCTGGGGACATAACCATCAGTCACTGCCATATCCAGCCAGTTGATAAGTTTTGGCTTCATGATACCCACGGGCAGATATTGCGTTGCATGCTTGCCATAGGCATCATAGAAATCTGTCTGCGCATCAATGAAGATATTTTTATCTGCGGAGACACTGGCCGTGAAGCGGGAGAACGAGTTGATATGCGCATTCTTCAACTGCAGTTTTTTAGCGCCTATTTGCCAGCCTTCATCGCTGCGATTTAGCTTGAGCCTGCCCTGTAATATCTCCGCCGATATCGGATTCCTCATCAGTTTTTTCAATTCGACGACCGCGTCACTGCTCTGCAGGTCGATTATCGCGGAGCTATTCTCATACTGGATGGCAAGGTCAAGACCTGTCAGCTTCAGTTCATTGACACGATCATAAAACGAGAGATCATTGATAACTGCCGCAACACTCAACTGTTGATAAATCTGCTCAGCGGAAACTTCTTTTGCGACCTGTAGCTCAAGGTTGTATATCTCTGCATTTAAGCCATATTCATTGATGATATCCGGGATATCGATTTTCTTCTTCAACTCGGGAGTCCAGACAACATCCGCTATTTCCTGCAGATCGGTCAACCTTAAAAAATCGACACTCAGGTTATAAGATCCACCATCATCGCTTGCCAGGATAGTAACAGGCGACTCCCATCTTGAACTTTCCTCCGTTCCAAAATATAACTTCGAAACAGCCAGGTTCCAAAATTCATCCTGTTTCAGGTAACGAAAGTCTGTCGCCAGATAGGCAGTCTGCCAGCGTTTTGAATTCACCATGTTAGTGAGGGACACATCCCTGGCAACGATCTGCGCGATCAACGATTGAATATCACTACGCTTGACTGTACCCCACAGGTTTATGTCCACCACGGTATCCAGTTTGTACTGCTGCAGGAATTTGAACTTCTGGTTCCATTTTTCGACATTGACTTTCTGGGCTTCTATATAGACGTCGCCTTCCAGTGATTCGAGATCACCTTCCAGATCTGCGACGATGGCAAGGCTGCTGCCAAACTCCTCCGGCAGACTCATGGAGAACTTTATCCTGTGATTATTGAAGCTATTGCTTACATCCATGTTTATATTCAATAAACTGAGGTCCAGCTTCTCACCGGTATGGTCCTGATAGTAAATATTGCTGTCATGCAACAGGTAATCCGAGTTCTGCAACATGTAGAGAAACTCCTCGGGCAGTTCACTGGAGCCGTCGCTGGTGAACTTTATACCCTGGATCATCCAGTCGTTTTCCGTCAGCCTCTCGATCGACAGGTCGGCACCGACCAGGCCAATATCATCGACTATAAAGTCGTTATGCATGATCGACGCGACAACATCTAGCTCGACGAAAGCTTCTCTGAAGTTAAACAACGGCACCCTGTTCTTCTCATCGTATACTGAAACACCGATAAGTTTCAGGCGTGGAGAAAACCAGTGTATGGCTGCATCGATGGATTCTATCTCGACCGGCAGCCCGATCTGCAGGCTGATCTCCTGCTGAATCTCGTTTTTATAGCCGGTTGCATATGGCAGTACTGCACGCAACACGCTGAACATGACAGCAGCAGAGATCAGCAGCACGGCAAGACTGATGATGATGAAAATTCTTAAGCGTAAGATCAATCGCATGTGCGTAATCGAAATCTACTTTATTAAATGACACTCATTAACACTACAGGATAACGACGTCGTATTGTTCCTGGGTAAAGAGTGCCTCTACCTGAAACTTTATCGGGATACCGATAAAATCTTCCAGTTCGGCGAGACTGCTGGATTCTTCATCGACAAGTAAATCGACGACATCCTGTGCCGCGAGCACTAATAGTTCCTGTGCATCGAACTGCCGTGCTTCACGCAATATCTCCCTGAAGATTTCATAACAGATGGTCTCTGCGGTTTTAATCGTACCCCGGCCTTCACAGGTTGGACAGGTCTCACACAGCACATGTTCCAGACTCTCACGCGTTCGTTTGCGCGTCATCTCGACCAGCCCTAAGGACGACACCTCACAGATGGAAGTACGTGCATGATCTTTTTCCAGGGCCTTTTCCAGGGCACGCATCACCTGGCGTTTGTGTTCCGGTTCCGTCATATCGATAAAATCGAGTATCACGATGCCACCGAGGTTGCGTAAACGTAACTGCCTGGCAATACCCTGTGCCGCTTCGAGGTTGGTCTTGAAAATAGTCTCTTCCAGGTTGCGGCTGCCGACATAGGCACCGGTGTTCACATCGATGGTTGTCAACGCTTCTGTCTGATCGATGATCAGGTAACCGCCTGACTTGAGCTGTACCTTGCGCTCCAGGCCTTTCTGTATCTCGTCTTCCACGCCATGCAGATCAAATATCGGGCGTTCACCGGGATAGTGCTCGATAAACTCGGCCACCTCGGGAACGTATTTCTCTGCAAACTCGAGCATGATATTACTGGTCTCACGTGAATCAACGCGTACCACTTCGAGATCTTCATCGACCATGTCACGCAACACCCTGAGGTATAGCGGCAGGTCTTTATGCACGACATTGCCCGGCTTTACATCAGAGGTACGGTTGATATTCTCCCACAGCCGATTCAGGTATTTGATATCACTCGCGATGGCGTCGCTATCGGCGACTTCGGCAGCAGTACGGATGATGTAACCCGCCTCATCGATGCGGTGATCCTGTTCCAGCAGACTGTTTTTCAGACGCTCACGCTCTTCTTCACTTTCTATACGTGAAGAGACACCTATATTCTCGGCATTCGGCATGAATACCAGGTAGCGCGACGGTATAGTGATGTTGGTGGTCAGGCGTGCACCCTTGGTACCTAACTGATCTTTGATCACCTGTACCAGTATCTCCTGACCTTCTCTTAACAACTGCCCGATACTCACCGGCTCGTTGATATTCCTGTCCTTTTGCGCAACATCAGAAACATGCAGGAATGCCGCTTTCTCCAGGCCGATCTCGACGAAGGCTGCTTCCATACCTGGCAACACTCGTACCACCTTGCCCTTGTACACATTTCCGACCAGCCCTCTGCTACGGCTACGCTCGATGTACAGGTCATGCAACATACCGTTCTCCAGTATCGCTACCCGGGTTTCCTGCGGTGTGATGTTGATTAAAATCTCTTTGCTCATAGTTTTTTCTGCATTGTTATTTTGTGTGCCGAGAAATATGTAACGGCCTGATGCCACATTGTTTCAACAGTCGTGCGGTTTCATACAAGGGTAAGCCCATCACACCGGAATAACTGCCATTGATGTTTTTCACGAACTGGGCAGCGATGCCCTGTATCGCGTATGCACCTGCTTTATCGTCTGCTTCTCCTGTACTTATATAGCTGTCTATCTCGTCAGCTTCCAGTGTTTTGAAATGTACCTGCGTACTGCTGGTATCGATAATTTTCTTATCATGGCTGACGATGGCCACCGATGTGTGTACTTCGTGTACCCGGCCCGACAATATCATCAATATCTCCCTGGCGTGTTGCCGGTCTTCCGGCTTGCCAAGAACTTCACCACCGATCTCGACGATAGTATCTGAGCCAAGTACCGGCAGGGCTTCATCACTCTTCACCGTATCGTAGCCACGCTGTGCTTTTTCCATCGCCAGGCGTTGGACAAAATCCATTACCGCTTCGTTCGGTTTGCGTGATTCATCGATATCTACTGCCTCTACCCTGGCGGCTATTCCGATCTGCTCGAGAAGTTCGCGCCGCCGTGGTGACGCAGATGCCAGGATTATTTGTGCCGAAGTGTGCATATCCCTGGGTCCTATATGGCTTCAGGCACGATGGTAAGGGTGGTTGTTCAGAATACTCCAGGCACGGTATATCTGTTCGAGCAGGATAACGCGCACCAGCGGATGTGGAAACGTCAGGGACGATAATGACAGTTTCACTGAAGCCTGCGAGAGTAACTCGTCTGATACGCCATCGGGTCCGCCGATAACGATAGAGATATCCTGCCCCTGCTGTAACCAGGTATCCAGCATGGCAGAGAGTTTCATGGTCGTCACCGATCTTCCCAGTACGTCCAGGACAACGAGCTGCGAGTCTTTGGGGACAGCGGCCAGGAGTTTTCTGCTCTCATCGCGGATGATACGGGGAAGGTCTGGATTTTTACCACGCTTTATCAGCGGTAGAAGGATGGAGTTGATCTTGATCTCAGCCGGCAGACGCTTGATGAAATCATTCCCTGCCGCGTCTACCCAGTCCGGCATTTTGTTGCCAATGGCGATAAGATTTATTTTCACGTCTGCCGCTATTAAGTGTTCTGGAAAATGTATCGAGAAAGATACTGTTAAATGAGCCGGCCGGTCAGCTAACTGTTGTCCAGCTCTCTGCGCTGCTCGACAGCATCGACAGACCACAGGCTCTCAAGATCGTAATATTCTCTCACCTGTCGCTGCATGATATGGACGATGACATCACCCAGGTCTACCAGCACCCACTCACCATCATCTTCGCCTTCAGAACCTAACGGCGCTTTATTCGCCTGTTTTGCCGAACTGATAACACTGTTTGCGATGGATTTCACATGACGGCTGGAGGTCCCGGTTGCGATGATCACCCAGTCAGTTACCGTGGTTTTATCTCTCACGTCCAGCACCGTGATATCCTCGGCCTTAAGGTCTTCAAGTGCGTCCAGTGCCAGTTGTTTAAGTTCATCGATCGTCATTTATAAAACCTCTTAATTTGCGGTATGCCTGATCCGGCATCCACTGAGCTATCAGTTCTTCGTTTGTTAGATTATCTCTTATCCGGGTAGAAGATATATCGAGTTGCGGTACCGATTGTAACAGGATTCGACCACTGTCCTGAGCCATCAAAGCATCAGCATCACTGCTCATTCTTTGTTTCAGGAAGTTATAATCCGGTTCATCGAATCGTTGCGCTACCGACGATTCATCAAACCCCGGCCGGTTGATCACTACCAGGTGGCAGTAATCAAATAAAGACCGCCATCTGAACCACGAGGTGATACCTAAAAAGGCATCCATGCCGATGATCAGGCACAGCGATTCATTCGGAAATTCCTGCTTCAATGAAGCCAGCGTATCCACCATGTATGATGGGCCTTCTCGCTCCAGCTCACGTTCATCGATCATCACATCCGGGTAGTCTGACAATGCCGTGTGCAATAACCGCAGACGCTGGTCGACGCTGAGCCATGGATCAGCTCGGTGCGGCGGCTGGCGATTAGGGATAAAACGCAACTGTCTTAAGTTCAAAGCAGCCTTTACACTTAGCGCAGGATTGATGTGGCCATAATGCACCGGATCAAAGGTACCACCAAAGATACCGATCATCTGCCGCTACACCACCTGCGGGAAGCACCTTGTGAACTACTGACGAATATGGCCGTCACCCAGCACGATGTACTTCTGGCTGGTCAGGCCTTCCAGTCCGACAGGACCGCGAGCATGCAATTTATCCGTACTGATACCGATTTCAGCACCCAGTCCATATTCAAAACCATCCGCAAAACGGGTCGAAGCATTGACCATCACCGAACTTGAATCGACCTCGCGCAAGAACTGGCGTGACCTGGTGTAATTCTCAGTGACGATGGACTCGGTATGCTGTGAACTATACTGGTTGATATGCTCGATAGCCGCTGCCATACCCTGCACTATCTTTATCGATAAAATCGGTGCCAGGTACTCTGTCGACCAGTCTTCTTTCACTGCAGCCCTGATAGCAAGATCTTCATTTTTTAATAACGCCTGCGTGAGTTCGCAGCCACGCAGTTCTACCCCTTCACCGAGATACATCTTAGCCAGTTCAGGCAGGATGTCCGAGGCGACAGATTCGGCGACCAGCAGTGTCTCCATGGTATTACAGGTACCATAACGCTGCGTCTTCGAGTTAAAAGCAACATCCAGGGCTTTTGCCCTGTCTGCTTCATCATCGATATAAACGTGACAGATTCCATCGAGATGTTTGATCACCGGTACTTCAGATTCATTACTTATGCGTTCGATAAGACTTTTTCCACCTCGTGGAATGATCACATCGACAGCATCTTTCATACGCAGCAGTTCACCGACCGCTGCACGATCAGTGGTCTCGACGACCTGCACCACATCCGCAGGCAGCCCGGCAACTTCGAGGCCATACTTGATACAGCCGGCGATCGCCTGGTTTGAATGGATGGCTTCCGAACCGCCACGCAATATCACGGCATTGCCTGACTTCAGGCACAGCCCGGCGGCATCTGCTGTCACGTTTGGCCGCGATTCATAGATAATGCCGATAACCCCCAAAGGCACCCTCATCTGCCCCACCTGGATACCGGACGGACGATACGCCATATTAGAGATAGTACCGATTGGATCAGGCAGGCTGGCGATCTGGCGCAAACCTTCAGCCATCGACTGGATACGCTCATCTGTCAGTTCCAGTCGATCGAGTAATGCGGCATCCAGGCCTTTTTCTTTACCTGCGCTCAGGTCGAGCACATTGCTGCTCTTCAAGGTCTCTGACTGTTCACAGATCCTGTCTGCAATCGCGATCAGTGCATGGTTCTTCTGCGCCGTAGAGGCACGTCCGATGGCCCTGGATGCATCGCGCGCAGCCTGACCCAGGTTCGACATATAAGTCTTTACATCATTTAAAGGTGATTCAATATTTGCATTCACGGATAAGTATTACCATCAGATAGCGTCTTTTTGATGTGTAATATTATAACGAATGCCCATAAAGCTTGCAGAAGCATTTAACGGGAAAAATACAGGCCTGTAACGAAAAAAGCAGCCGTGAAAGGCTGCTTTAGAGCGAAATGACAGGATATATCAGACTTTTTTCCTGCCAACCGCTATTAGCCCCATCAGGCCAGAACCGAATAACCATATTGCTGCCGGAACAGGTACCGACGTTGAGCCCGCAAACTGGGCGCTGGTGACACCATAAGTCTCGTCGAAACCGGCGATATGTGCAGCAAAGAATTGGCCTGAACTCGGGTTTAAAGTAGAACCTATCGCATAATCATATACCGTATCACTACTTACCCCTGTAATCGAAAAGCTAAGCAGGCTGGTACGGCTACTACCTGTTCCAGACAACTGGAATTCGAACTTGCCAAAATCGCCACCTGCACTGGCATCTTGCGAGATAGTCCAGGATGAGGGATCGATGTCCTGAATATTAGAATCGCTGATCGTTAACGCCGTGTCATAATTAAAAGAGAACGTCTGCATACCGAAGTTTGCACCGGGACTGATCGAAAACGCTGACTCGATCACATCGACAGAAAAATCGATATCCCCACCGATACCGTCACTGATCGTTACCTGTGCATAATTGATTCCGTCAGGTAGATCATTCGACTGATCTAGATAATAGCTGATGGTGGCTGCACTTGCCTGAGCTGTAGCAAACACCAGTGGCAAAGCAGATAATTTAACTAATTTTTTATATTTCATTTAGCACTTTCCCTATGTTTAATCATTTAGTTCTTAACTCTAGAAGAGATCTAAGCAAAGATTATGCCAGCAGAATTTATTTCATATATATCAATGATATCTCAGGCAAATTTACGTGATATCAATTCCATACAAAATCAAACAAGGCACAGCCTTCCAAGTCTGTTAAAGAAGTCGACAACAAACCGTATCCTGACACCTGGGCATGTGATAAATACTCTTTAAATTCAATATCTTAAGAATTACCAGTTTGTTAAATATCAGTAAATTACGATATATTAACTCTTGACCTTAAGATAATGAAATCATACCTCCTGATGCAACAGGTATAATTAAACCTATATTTATCAGAGTGATAAATGATATAGCCAGCCATTCCTCGATGTAAGAAAAATCGACGAACGACTTTGATTTTGCTGCAAACAACGTAACTCAAAGCATTATTATTGAAAAACCGTTACATTGGAAAACTATGTGCGGCTGCAGATTAGTACACTATCTCGCAGATCGGCTGCTGCCAGCCAGGCGGACACAGAGTAATTCGATATCATCCCAGACATTGCTATCGATCATCCCCTTGCTTACCGCATCGATATAGGCACATCGTTTCAGCATCATCTGGAATGCACGCGCTGAGTGGCGTGACATACATGATCTGAACATGGCGATACGGCTCTGCCAGACGCCGGAGCGTTTCAGCATGAAATCGGCTGATGAAATATCCTGCGAAGCCTGTGCCAGCAGACGGATATCCTTAGCCAGTGCCCAGTTGACTACGACCGGCACCACTCCTTCCGCTTTTAGACCGGTAATTATCCTGATGACGCGTTCCGTATTACCAAGCAGCAGCATATCGACCAGTTCGAAAACACTGTATCTCGATTGCGAGGTGACTGCTTCAGCAACGTCAGCGTAGCTGATCTTACCCGGGCCTAACAACAGGTAGAGCTTTTCGATCTCCTGATCTGCCGCCAGCAGGTTTCCTTCGACGTGCTGTGATATATAAGCAAGTACCTCGCTATCGGCAACCATGTCACGTGCTCTGAAACGCTGTTGCAGCCAGGGGGATAGCTTATCGGCTGTCACCGGCCAGCACTGCACGATCATGCCACTTTTCTCGACCGCTTTATACCAGGCTGATTTTTTCGAGTTACCATCGACCTTGCCAGCATTGATAATCAGCACCGTATCTTCCGGCGGACGGGACAAGTACTCTTTTAATACCTGTGAACCCTGCCTGCCCGGTTTTGCCGATGGCAGACGCAACTCTACGATACGCCGTGTAGCGAACAGCGACATATTCGCCGCCTCGTCCACCAGTCGTTGCCAGTCGAATTGTGCATCGACGTCAAGAATCTCTCTCTCAGAATAATCATTATCACGCAGGAAAGAGCGTATCAGGTCTAGTGACTCCATCTGCTGCAAGGGTTCATCACCACTGACCATATAAACCGGGTAAGTGCTCTTTGTGACAACCGATTTTAACTGATCTGGTCGTACGTTCATTCTCTTGTATTCGTATCCGTCTTAACCGGCTCGGTACTCTGAGCCTTATGATGGCGAGATAACGCCTGCAGTTTCAACAGGATAAGACGCGAGATATCACGTTGCATATCTCTATACAGGATTTCAGATTCATTGCTCACCGCGAGTACGGCATCCGGGTCAAATAACAGGCTGCGCGAGATAGAAAGTGAATCTCTGCTGTCGGCGGAACCCTTGAGTCTTATAATAAAATGAACCTCGTAGGTTAATAGATACTCTTTCGCACGACCACTGCCGTCGACCGAAAGTAAGCGCCGTCCTCTGACTTCCTTCTGCAATACCAGCGTCGACCTGGACTCGGACTCTTTGTCGACAACCTTGATCTTGTTAGTTGCCAACAGGCTCTTTATCTCGCGCGCCAAACCGAGCAGTGTCCCTTGCTCGATATAGACCGGTGCCAGCTCTTCGGAAAGGTCGATCGCACCACGCAATTGAAATCCGCAGGCAGAAAGCATGAGCGCCATCACCAGGTAAAGGAAAACTCGCGAGTCTTTTTTAGTGATAACTGTTAATGAATCAAACATGTTAAGTAGCTACGATATTGACCAGGCGGCCGGGAACCACGATCACCTTGCGCACGGTCTTGCCTTCGATATTTGTCTGGATCTTGTCATCGGCCAATGCCAGGGCCTCGATACTCTCATTATCAGCATCAGCCGCGATATTGATCCTGGAACGAAGCTTGCCGTTTACCTGGAGCACCAGTTCGATCTCGTCCCTGACCATTGCAGATTCATCACACTCCGGCCAGGCGACATCCGCCAGCAGTTCATCGTGCCCCAGTTCGTTCCAGAGCTGTTGCGTGATGTGCGGCACCATCGGCGATAACATGACGACTATCCCCTCTATCGCCTCACGGGCCACTGCCCGTCCCTGCTCACTATCATCATCAAACTTGCTCAATTCGTTGATCAGTTCCATTACCGCAGCGATGGCTGTATTGAAAGTATGACGACGTCCTACATCATCACTGACCTTGGCGACAGTCTCATGAAATTTGCGACGGATATCTTTTTGTGACGACGATAATGCCGAGACATTCAGTGCTGACACAGCAGATTGATCTTCCAGGTGAGCAGCGACCAGTTTCCATAAACGCTTCAGGAAACGGGCTGCGCCGTCGACGCCCTCATCGTTCCATTCCAGAGACTGCTCCGGCGGTGCGGCAAACAGGATAAACAGGCGTACGGTATCAGCACCGTACTGCTCGATCAACTGCTGCGGGTCAACAGTATTACCCTTGGATTTGGACATCTTGCTGCCATCTTTTAACACCATACCCTGGGTCAGCAAATGTGTGAAAGGTTCATCACTGTCGAGCAGGCCTTCATCACGCATCAGTTTGTGGAAGAAACGGGCATACAGCAGGTGCAATACCGCATGCTCGATACCGCCGATATACTGGTCCACAGGTGCCCAGTATTTCGCCCGATCATCGAGCATGACCCCGGCACCATCCGGCCCGGTTGCATCAGGGCAGGTAAACCGGGCGTAGTACCAGGAAGATTCGAAGAAGGTATCGAAGGTGTCGGTCTCTCTTTCAGCCTTGCCGCCGCATTCAGGGCAACTGGTCTCGTAGAACTCCGGCATCTTTTTGATCGGTGAGCCAACATCGTCACCATAGGCAATATCTTCAGGCAGCACTACCGGCAACTGGTCTTCCGGTACTGCCACTGTGCCGCATTTCTCACAGTGGATGATAGGGATAGGCGTGCCCCAGTAACGCTGCCTGGAAACACCCCAGTCGCGCAGACGGTAATTGACCTGTTTTTCGCCTTTGCCCATCTCGGCAAGCCTGTCGGCTATCGCATCAACCGCCTGTTCTGATCTCAGGCCATCAAACTCGGCTGAATTTTTCAATACGCCTTTTTCCACGAATGCTTCGTCATCGACCGTGATATTGCTGCCATCGAGCGGGTAGATCACCTGCTTGATCGGCAAGCCATAGGCTTTGGCAAAAGCATAATCTCTCGTATCATGAGCCGGTACCAACATCACCGCACCGGAGCCATAATCGATCAGCACAAAATTTGCTACCCACACCGGTACCTGTTCACCGGTTATCGGGTGGATCGCCATAAAGCCGGTCGCCATGCCTTTCTTTTCCATGGTAGCCACGTCCGCTTCAGCAACACTGGTGGTCTTGCAGGAATCGATAAAGGCCTGCAACTCGGGATTTTTTTCAGCAGCTTTTTTCGCCAGTGGATGCTCGGCGGCGACCGCGACATAAGTCACACCCATAAGGGTATCCGCCCGCGTCGTGTAGACCGTTAACGGGTTCTCACCTTCGATAGCAAAGCTCAACTCGACGCCGGTAGAACGGCCTATCCAGTTACGCTGCATGGTACGGACCTGTTCCGGCCAGCCCTCCAGCTTGTCGATATCGTTGAGCAGCTGCTCCGCGTAATCGGTGATCTTCATAAACCACTGCGCGATCTCACGACGTTCTACAGCCGTGTCACAGCGCCAGCACTTACCATCGATCACCTGCTCGTTCGCCAGCACGGTCTGGTCATGCGGACACCAGTTGACGCCGGCGGTCTTCTTGTAGGCCAGTCCCTTTTTGAACAGGCGGGTAAACAGCCATTGTTCCCAGCGATAATAGTCTGGCTTGCAGGTCGCCAGTTCACGGTCCCAGTCATAGGCAAAGCCGAGGCGTTTCAACTGCTCACGCATATAATCGATATTTTCATAAGTCCATTTTGCAGGTGCGACCTTGTTCTTCATGGCAGCGTTTTCTGCAGGCAGGCCGAAGGCATCCCAGCCCATCGGCTGTAAAACATTCTTACCCTGCATGCGCTGGTAACGTGAGATAACGTCACCGATGGAGTAATTTCGAACGTGCCCCATGTGCAAACGACCGCTGGGGTATGGGAACATGGCCAGGCAATAAAACTTGTCTTTTGACGGATCTTCAACAGCCTTAAAGGTGGACTTCTCATCCCAGATCTTTTGAACTTTTTCTTCTATTTCCTGGGCTTGATATTCTTCATTCATAATAAATTTTTACAAAAAGTACAGTTCGTCGGATGACTTCACTGGCCTGAATTTTCTGGTCTATAAATTAAGGGTAGATATGACTGATTATCATATCTACCCGAAATATGAAGGATACACCAGCACCGGAACTACATAAAGGATTCGTTTCACTCTCATGAGTATTTTTAAGACGACAGCCATTAATACAGGAGTCATTTCAAGAGACACCATGATCCAGTTAAACAGAAAACCCGCCAGCCACCTGATATCAGCCTACAACCAGATGATGCAGGTGATGCGTGATGCATTTGAGAAAGCAGATCCGCAGGACATGTCATTACAGAAAGCCCTGGACCTGGCGAAATACCAGTCCGTGCATATCGGCCGGATCACCTCTGAAGAAGCCTATGAGATAGGCGAGTACATCAAGCGCGATATCAACGACGCCGCCGAGTACATGATGGACTCAAGTGCAGAATTCTACGACTGGCTGATGCTGGATATCGAAATTATCGAACGCAAGGTAATGGAACTATTCTTATCCGTCGCCGACCACACCCGTATCGAGCTCGAGCAATTTCAACGACCAGTGGGCACCCTGGCTCAACCAGCCACGATATATAAGAGCGGAGAGATAACCGGCCCGGGCACCCTGATCTGCGAGAGCTGCGGTAAAGCCAAACCCTTCCTCAGCAGTGATGAGATCAGCAGCTGCGCACAGTGCGGGCATGACCGCTTTGTGCGCCGTCAATCAGGTAATAATCAATAAACCGGGTTGCAGAAGAACAGAAAAGAATGAAAAGTTAACCACAGAGACACAGAGGGCACAGAGAAAGAAGCTTTTGAAAAAAATAAAAACTCTGTGCCCTCTGTGTCTCGGTAACTGCTACTTGGTAATTGCTCCTGCATTACTCTATTACAGTCCATCCATGGACATATGCATTACTCTACTTACGGGCGTCCTCGACAACTGCTCCTGCGTTGCTCTACTACCTACGTCCATGTAGGCATGCCCTAATCTGTGGTACAGCCTTAGTATTTAGTCTTCCGTTTTTTTATAACAGCATATGCGAGCAACAGCAGGCTGCACAGACCGACGATCAGCCAGTCGCCCCAGCGCACAAACGGCGTAGCACCAACCATTGGTTGAACGCTGCCACGCAGCACTCCTCTCTCAAACTGAGGCAGCTTATCGATCACCTCGCCATGCGGCCCGATCAACGAGGTGATACCGGTATTGGTAGAACGTATCATATAGCGGCCTGCTTCCAGTGCTCGCATGCGGGCTATCACATGGTGCTGGTGCGGCTCTATCGAATCTTCAAACCAGGCATCATTGCTCACATTGAGCAGTAATTTTGCCTCTGGCAGGTCTTTGATAACGTCACGCGCAAACGCTTCTTCAAAACAGACATTGATACCAAGCGGGACCCCGGCCGCGATCAACAATGGCTGATCTTCTTCACCAGAGGTTATATCTGACATCGGGATCTTTACGAACCTGTTGAAGAACTCGATAAGGAAACGCAAGGGAATATATTCACCCAGCGGTACCAGGTGCCGTTTATGGTAAGCATCACCGTTAATATTCACCACGCTGTTTAATACCCGGCCTTTATCATTCTTGACGAATATACCCAGCAGCAGATCCGTGCCCCGCTGTTCCATCTGTTCATGTATTTCGCGGAGATATGGTTCCACCCGGTAGCGATAACTCGGCACGGCGGTCTCAGGCCATATGATCAGGTCCACGTCCTGCTGTGCCAGTGTCAGTTCACGGTACATATCCATGGTCGGTTTTTTCATATGCAGCTTCCACTTGTCTTTCTGTGGAATATTACCCTGTATGACGCTCACCCTGATGGCATCACCTTCTGCCTGGGTCCAGTCGACGGGTTTCAGCGCCCAGCCTGTAACCCAGAGCAGCAACACGGGTATCACCAGCACAGAGGCTGCTTTATAGTTCTTCTGACCCAGCTGCAGCATGGCTAGTGCAACCGCACCCGCAGAGAAAGCGATGAGACCGCTGACTGCATGGCTGCCAAACAGCGGCGCAAATCCCGACAATGGCAGATCGATCTGAGTGTAACCCAGCTGCATCCAGGCGAACCCGGTCATCACGTAACCCTGCAACCACTCGAACAGCACCCAGCTCGCAGGATAGAAAAACATCAGTCGCAGTATCTGTGATGCCGGCAGGAAACGGTTAACCGTATAGGCCGACAGGGCCGTATAGATACTGAGATAACAGCTCAGCAGGAATATCAGTAGCACCGCGAATATGACAGGCGCACTGCCATGGACATGCAGGCTGTAGTATATCCAGCTGACACCGGTGCACTGCAGGCCCAGGCCATACAGCCAGGCGCTGATCGCCGCCTGCTTCGCAGACAGTCGTGTCCATAGATAGAACGGTAGTGCCAGGGTTATAAACACCAGCCAGCTTTGATCGAAAGGTGCGAAAGCCAGCGTCGTAAAAGCACCGGCGATAAGACTTAGCAGGGGCCAGAACCGGGTTAAAAAATTATCCACTGGTGAGTTATCCTTGCGTTTAATTTACAGGAAGCAGCTTTACTTTCCCGGTAAAAGTTTAATTATTTTTCGACGATGGTATCCAGGTAATCCTTCTGCGCCTCTTCCATTTCTTTCTCCGATAGCAGGGTGAGCTGCATACTGTTGATGCGTCGAGAATTTGCACTGATGACTTTGAAATGGAAGTTCTCAATGGTAACTTCTTCGCCACGTTCCGGCAGATGCCCAAGTGCAAACGTCACCAGTCCGGCGATAGTATCAAACTTGTCATGAGACAATCTAGCATCAAAGTACTGGTTGAAATCATCCAGCGGAGTCAGGCCGCGTACACTGTACCTCTGGAATCCGCTGCGCCTGATGTTGGTCACATCAGCAGCATCGTGTTCATCATCGATCTCGCCGACGATCTGCTCCAGCACGTCTTCGATGGTCACCAGCCCGGCGACACCACCATATTCATCGATCACCATCGCCATATGGTTACGGCTCTCACGAAAATCCTTTAATAACACGTTCAGGCGTTTACTCTCGGGAACGAAAACTGCGGAACGCAAGATATCTTTAATCTCGAAATCTTGCCGGCTTTTTTCGTCATGATAATGCGTCAGGTCTTTTGCCAGCAGGATGCCGACGACTTCATCAAGGCCCTCATCCACGACCGGAAAACGCGAATGTCCGGAATTGGCAGCTATCGATAACATATCCTCGACACCGAGGTCTTCCTGGATCACTACCAGGTGAGAACGCGGCACCATGATATCGCGCACCCGCATCTCGGAAACCTGGAATACACCTTCGATCATCATCAGTGCATCGAGGTTTATGACGCCTTTGCGCTGTGCCTCGCGCAGGTGCTCCAGTAACTGGGTACGGTCATCTTTTGGTTTGAGAAACCGTTTCCTCAATGCAGAGAACCAGCCGTATTTTTTCTTGAATTTACTCATTGGTTTTTTACGTTCATTTTATTTATTAGGGTGACGCTATAGATTTTTTTCATTCGTGTTCTGATAAGGATTATCGAAACCTAGTCGTGCCAGGATGTCGATCTCCAGCTGCTCCATCTGTTCAGCATCGTCGTTATCGATATGATCATATCCCTGCAGGTGCAACATGCCATGTACAACCATATGCGCCCAGTGTGACGCTTCGGCTTTTGACTGTTGCTCGGCTTCCCGTTTGATCACCGGCGCGCACAACACGATATCACCTAACAGGCTGATATCAACTTCTTCGGGTGACTGCATGGGAAAAGACAGGACGTTGGTGGGTTTATCTTTGTCGCGGTACTGTTTATTGAGTGCCTGTACCTGGTCAGCAGTCGTTACCAGCAGACTGGCGACTGCCGGCACATCGCCGAGATAGGCCGCATTGGCCCATGACTGCAATAATTCCGGTTCAGGAACATCGTCGTCTGACAGTTCACTGCTTTCAGAAGCCAGTTGGTCAGAGATTGAAACGTCAACAGTTACTTTCATGATTACAAGCCTGTTTCGAGCCTCTATTGCGACTCATCCTCTTCGTAAGCATGCACGATCTTTTTCACCAGCGGATGCCGCACGATATCGCCCTTATGAAACTGCGTGATACCGATGCCATCGATCCCTGATAATATCTTCAGAGCATGTCGCAGGCCCGAGGTCTTATCACGAGGCAGGTCGACCTGGGTGATATCGCCGGTGATAACGGCTTTAGAACCAAAGCCGATACGAGTTACGAACATCTTCATCTGATCGATCGTCGTATTCTGCGCCTCGTCCAGGATGATGAAAGAGTCATTCAGGGTACGGCCACGCATATAAGCCAGTGGTGCGATCTCGATGATGTTCCTCTCGATGCATTTCGCTACTTTCTGCTGCCCCATCATCTCGAACAGCGCGTCGTACATCGGCCGCAGGTAAGGATCGATCTTCTGTGCCAGGTCACCCGGCAGAAAGCCGAGACGTTCGCCCGCTTCGACTGCCGGCCGGACCAGAATGACCCTGTCGACGAGGTCACTCTCCAGTGCTTCTACCGCACTGGAGACGGCAAGGTAGGTCTTGCCGGTTCCGGCCGGACCGACACCGATAGTCAGGTCATTGCTCTTGATCTGTTCGAGATATTGCTGCTGGCTCTTGCCGCGACCGCTTATCTTGCGGGCCTGGTGTCTGCCCCGGATAAAAGACTCGGTATCATCTTCAGCTTCCCTGGCTTTTACAGGATCGTCGACATTGTCATTCAGGTACAGCTGTATCGTGGCAGGCGTCAGGGTCTCATGACCAGCGACGTTATACAGGGTAAGGATGGCATTCTTCACCGTCTTCAGGATACGGCCTTCGCCGGTAATCTCGAACTGGTTGCTACGGCAGTTGATCTTTACATCATAAAAAGCTTCAATCTGATGCAGGTGCTTGTTTACCGGACCGCAGAGATTAGTGAGGCGTTTATTATCCGTAGGCGTCAGTTCAAACTGTATGCTGGAAACAGCAGCCGCCTGTGCGGGTGAAACTTGATTGTCAGGATCGCGCATGTATGACTATGACCCCGGCAATTTACGCAAGCTTACGTTTTGCATTATTCATTTTTTCCTGTTGTGAAAATTCCCAGCTCTTCTCTTCTATAGCTGACAGTCCGACAAACTCACCGAGCAGGGAATTGCTTCGCGCCTCGGTGATCCTGACATCGACAAACTTGCCGATCAGGTCTCTGTCAGCAGTAAAGTTGACTGCCCGGTTGTTCTCTGTACGTCCTGAAACCTGTGCATCGCTCTTTCGCGAAACACTATCGACCAGCACTGACTGAACCGTTCCCACCATCTGCTGGTTTATCGCCGCCGTATTCGAGGCGATGGCACTCTGCAGGATAGCGAGCCGGTGTTTCTTGATAAGGTCAGTGGTGTTGTCGAACAGTGAAGCCGCCGGTGTACCTGGGCGAGCACTGTAGATGAAACTGAACGAGTGGTCAAAACCGACTTCTTCGATCAGCTTCATAGTATCGGCAAAGTCCTCATCCGTCTCATCGGGAAAACCGACGATAAAATCTGACGAGATAGAGATATCAGGGCGTGCGATCTTGAGACGCCGGATGATATCCTTATAGGTCTCGGCCGTATGGCCGCGCTTCATCGCAGCGAGGACCTTGTCCGAACCGCTCTGTACCGGCAGGTGCAGGAAACTGACCAGCTCCGGTACCTGGGCATAGACCTCGACCAGGTCATCGTTAAACTCCATCGGATGCGAGGTGGTAAAACGGATGCGGTCGATACCGTCGATGGCTGCGACGTAGTGGATCAGCAATGCCAGGTCAGCAAAAGACTCTTCGCCTTCGCCGTCGCTGTCGATCATGGCGCCGCGATAGGCATTCACGTTTTGCCCGAGCAGGTTCACTTCACGTACACCCTGCTCCGCCAGGCCAGCGACCTCGGCGAGTACATCATCAAATGGCCGGCTGACTTCTTCACCGCGGGTATAAGGCACTACGCAGAAACTGCAATATTTACTGCAGCCTTCCATGATCGAGACGAAGGCTGTTGGGCCGTCTGCTTTGGGTTCGGGCATGCAGTCGAACTTTTCGATCTCGGGAAAACTGATATCGACGATCTTCTTGTGCGTACCGCTGACACCGGTCAGCATCTCCGGCAGGCGATGGATGGTCTGCGGGCCGAATACCACGTCGACATAGGGCGCACGCTTCTGTATCTCTGCACCTTCCTGGCTGGCGACACAACCACCGACACCGATGACCAGGCCAGGTTTGTCATTCTTCCAGTTTTTCCAGCGGCCGAGCTGAGAGAACACTTTCTCCTGTGCTTTTTCCCGGATCGAGCAGGTATTGAGAAGCAGCACGTCAGCTTCTTCTGCGTTATCGGTAAGTTCCAGATCGTGGGAGTCGGCGAGTACATCGGATATGCGTGATGAATCATACTCGTTCATCTGGCATCCATATGTTTTAATAAATAACTTACGCGTACTGCTCGACGGGGGCTTGCTTGACATTCGTACCTGGTTGATTAGTCGTTCTAAAGACTAATTATACCTTGCCGGCATCACCAATATCTATCACAAATGCACAAAGATTCAGACTCAAAACTGTCGATATTTGCGTCAAAAATGCACCAAAAAAGGGCTTTTTATTCGACTGTTACCGATTTCGCCAGGTTTCGCGGCTGATCCACATCCGTCCCCTTGTGTACAGCGACGAAGTAAGAGAATAACTGCAGGGGAACAGAAAACAGCACTGGCGCCATCACAGCATCCACTGCCGGCAGTTTCATCACATGACAGTCTTCGCCCAGGTCGCTGACATCGATACGTTCGTCAGCGAACAGGTACACCTTGCCTCCACGCGCCAGTATCTCCTGGATGTTGGATTTGATCTTGCCTTCGAAACCGTCCATCGACGCGATGGCAATGGTCGGCAGATCCTGGTCGATCAATGCGATCGGTCCGTGTTTCAGCTCACCGGCGGGATAAGCGTCAGCATGGATGTATGAGATCTCTTTCAATTTCAACGCCCCTTCCAGCGCGATCGGGAACAACGTACCACGACCGATGAATATGGCGTTACCGAGATCGGCAAATTTTTCTGCCCAGGCTTCGATTGCAGGTTTCTCCAGCAGCACCTGTTCTATCAAGGCAGGTAAAGCCTGCGCCTGCTGGAACAGCGTGTTGATCTTTTCTGCAGACAGCTCACGTCGTTTTCCGAGTGCTATCACCAGCATCAATAACGCATACAGCTGGGTGGTAAACGCCTTGGTAGAAGCCACCCCGATCTCGGGGCCGGCACGCGTCATCAACTTGAGTTCACTTTCTCTGACCAGTGAACTCTCTGGAACGTTACAGACCGAAAGGGTCAGGCTGGTTAATTTTTTCACAGCACGCAATGCCGCCAGGGTATCTGCGGTCTCACCGGACTGCGAGATGGTAACGATCAGGGTATCATCCATCAATACCGTCTTGCGGTAACGATATTCGCTGGCCACTTCGACACGGCAGGGTATTCCCGCGATCGCTTCCAGCCAGTAACTTGCCACCAGCCCGGCATGGTAACTGGTACCGCAGGCGATGATCTGCACGGCTTTTACCTGGTCGAGAATCTTTTCAGCATCGACACCAAAGGCGCTATCCAGTAACTGCCCGTCAACGACACGACCTTCCAGGATATCGATGAGCCGTGCAGGCTGTTCATGAATCTCTTTCATCATGAAGTGACGATACTCACCCTTGGCGGTAGCATCCGCGCTCAATGCCGACTCTTTGACCTCGCGCTCGACGATCTCACCATTCTCATCATAGATGACCAGGCTGTCTGTTCGCATGTCGGCGATATCACCTTCTTCCAGGTAGATAAACTGGCGGGTTACCGGCAATAGCGCCGCGGCGTCCGAAGCGATAAAGTATTCACCGAAACCGACACCGACCACCAGAGGGCTGCCTCGACGTGTTGCGATCAGCCGGTTGTTATCGCTGCTGGATATCACGCCCAGTGCATAAGCCCCCTCTAAATCAGCGATCGCCAGGCGCACTGCGGCCAGCAGGTCACCCTCCTGCTTGAGGTAATACTCGATCTGGTGTGCCGCAACCTCGGTATCGGTCTGTGAAGTAAAGTTGAAACCATTACTGCTCTGCATCACGCGCAGCGCACTGTGGTTTTCGATGATGCCGTTATGCACGATGACGACGGACTGGTTACATATGTGAGGATGCGCATTACGCTCACTGGGCTCGCCATGGGTCGCCCAGCGGGTATGGGCGATCCCCAATGAACCTCTCACCTCGGTCTGCTCCAGGGCATCCGTAAGCTCTTTAACCTTACCGACACGCCGTACCCGGTTGATACAGTCATTCTCATCTAGTACCGCGATTCCTGCTGAATCATAGCCCCGGTATTCGAGACGCCTGAGCCCCTCCAGTAAAATCGGTGTCACATTTCGTTCGGCAACCGCGCCGACAATTCCGCACATAACTTTTCCTGATAAATTATTTGAAATATGGATTAATGATAGAGGGTAACTCTGCAAAAATCATAGAATAAGCCGACTATTTTACAACCGTATTCTACTGACGTGAAAATTTATACCGGCTCGACCAGAGATTCATCTTCCTGCCGGGAGTTATTGACACGCCGATCTACCCTGTACACCCTGAAATCAGTCCGGCATTCATCCACTAACAGCTCCTTGTCCTCAGCCGATGCCAGCCAGCGTTTAGCCGAGTCAACGCCCAATATTACCGGCATCCGATTGTGCAGAGACTGCAGTTCATTTTTCGATTCGGTGGTAATGATGGTACACGAAGAAAGTTTACCGTCGCCGATCAGGCACTCATCCCACAAACCGGCAAACACCAGGGGCTGCTGATCAATGGATGTCACGAAATAAGGCTGCTTGCTCCCCTCCTCAGCCTGCCACTCGTAATAACCCAGTGCAGGAATCAGACATTTCTGGTTTTTTCGCCAGGCGCTTCGAAATGCCGGCTTCGACTCGATACCCTCGATACGGGCATTGAAGGTCGCATACTTATTGGAGATGTCCTTCGACCATGAAGGCACCAGCCCCCAGCGCATGGCATGGCAGCGACCTTCGACAAACGCACCTACCTGTGAAGCAGGTGAAACATTATACCGATTGAACAACTCATCCGACCATTTCTGCATCAGCTCAAGCCATGCATCAGACGGTTTTAAAGCACTGGCAAATCGACCACACATGATAATCAGATAAAAGAATCTCAGTCTCGCATCGTTATTTCATGTATATCATACAACGATTCCAGGCACAGCATCATCTGAAATATTGCCATGATTGATGAGCTCGAATAGTTCAGGATAGCCTATAATAGAAATGTTTTCGGCCGAGCGGTTAAACTCTGCCGCTATCGTGATATAAACATTATCAGCCTGGGTGAATAATAGTCCTCAGTGCCAGGAAAAATTTCATTAAATGAGATGGCTGTACAAAAAGACAAAACAAACTGCAAGCAAGAAGGCTCCGTTGAATCAAAACAACAGCAGGCATACCAGGTAGTACTTGATTACCTTGTTGCGACTGGCATCTATACGGATATTGATGATGCAGAGCGTGAGGCCAGCGAACGAGTAAATTTTTGTGAACAGATAGGCTTCTATGCTGACGATGAGCAGCTGAAGAACGCTTCTGTTTACGAGAAGAAGAGACAGGCCTTGATACATGCCAATGATCTGTATGACATTATTGCTGAAAACGATGGCAACTTACCCAGCCCCAGCAGTCTCGATACATCCCGGGCATCGTCCTCTGAAGAAGGTGATGACCATGAAAATGATCCAGATAAACGCAGTAAAGAACCTGAAGCAAGTGAACATATTGTTCCTGAACCACCAGCTGAACCACCAGCTGAACCACCAGCTGAGCCTCCAGCCGAGCCTGCAGCCAAAACTACAGCCAGGCCTCCAGGCAAGACAATTCCCGGCTGCGAAGCTGAAGCTGACAACATAGCGCATACAAAACAAAATCCGTTTCTACGTGTTGCTTTAAACCTCGTTAAATCAGCCATCGTAACCGGAGTTATACTATTCAGCCTGGCGCGGCTATTTAGCAGCGAACAGCAGTTGCAGACCATACAATACGGCCTGCTCCTGTTTGCTTCACTGACCGTCTTGTTTATCACCCTGTTGGAAGTTCGCGGCGAAGTATGGATGCGTTTGCGCAACAGCGCCGGTCACGCCCTGTTTGTCACCACCGCCAGCCTTGCCGGCTTACTGTTCATGCAACCGCCATGGAACGAGAATATGTTTACAGCTCAGGGCGGACCGCGAGGGCTGATAGTCAACCCCGTCATTCATGATATAGCCACCATCGGCCCCTACTGGCTGGGGATAGTTTTTGCTGCAATGGCACTGTTGGTTTTTATCGCCACGCATACAGCAGCTATGCCGCAGGAATGATACAAAAACAGTTACCGACAACCGGTGAAATACGGCGTGCCAAAAGCAACTTAGCTGGTAATAGAAATTCGATCAGATTTGGGGTTGTAACAGTGCATCACGAATCTGCATGTAGGCGATAAGGAATTCAAACAGCATCCTCCAGAATAGCTCCATAAATATAAAAGCGACAATAAAGAACAAAGCCAGTTTTATCCGCTGTTTCCGACTTGATGCGTTGAAGAATGTTTCCTTACTTTTCTCATAGGCAGTATTAACGACTTCATACTTTCTTATCAGCCAGGCAACCAGGTACCATGCAACTGCGGGCAATATGACTGCGCCTGTATAATAAAACACGATCAGAACTTCGATACTGATAAATTTTTTGAATGTAAGAAAATCCATTAGCGTTGGCTCTTAATGATTAGCGCCGCGCTCCAGGCCAAGCCACTTCACGCAGGTACTGCTGGCGTACGACAATGCGCAGGCCACTTCAGATGGCTGGAGACATTCAATTATTTTTCTCACTATCATCGGCTACCATTTTGGCAAAGCCAAGCAATATCCCTATACCGACGAGAATAAATCCGATGGCAAATAAAGCATATGCGATCGCAGAACGGACATCAAAATAAAATATAGCGGATGCGATCATCATCGCCAACAGGCCTAGCAGTATCGTTATATAGCTTTTATTGAACATTAATCTATCTCGAGTTATATGAATATTGCTTGAAGAGACCTGATGTTCGAGCAGACAGGCGTCGTAAACGGGGCTGGCCATCAGGCCACAACATCTCTATTTAGAGGAAATCACTTATATCCCTGAGGCTCGATCATTGCTGAAATTACTGTACCATTCATTAGCACCAGGTAAATATCAAACTTTGACCGCTTCGAATCATTAGCGACTTTGATCAGATAGTGCCACTTACTTTCATGTCCAGGCACCGGGCGTATCTCTATCTCTTTTATATCACTCAAAGTACCGGTTTTCTTACTGAACTCGTTCACAGCCTGAATTGCTTCACCGACAGTCAATGGAGGAGGAGTCAGGTTAGCTTTCCACTCAGGACTATCATCAATATCCTTGATGCTGATAAATGCGACCATTCTCAGATCATCGAACCGCTCGATGATTTCAATTTTAGGCTGAGCGGCAAGAACGTTCGTTGATATGAAAAGGCTGGTTAAAAACAGGCAAATACAATATTTCATCTGATAACGCTTCCGGGGAGTAGTTTGTAAAATAGTTTGTTTAATATATGTGATGTACGATCCAGGCTGACTGGAATACTGGACACAGCAAAGAGGAGAAGTGTTTTAACCGGACTGCGAAAGCTGCCTTTGTACACCAATGCCTCTGCAAAAGGATAGTTTACCATTACAGCGGCCCAAGCAAAAACTCAGCCCCCTCAACCAATCGCCATTATACAGCCTGAGCTGCCTATTTATTAGCACCTGGTTCCTCTATCACTTCTGCCTTGGCAAGCTTGACCGCATTTTCAAGCACTGTTTTTTTAAAAAGCACAGGTTCCCGGGTAGTAAAATTTCGACATCCCCAGCTATCTCCCTGATCAGAGATGACTTCGATGGTCATACCGGAGATCATGATTTTTTTACCGATCATATTATCCATAAGCAAACCACTTCATCTTATGCCGTATTGATTTTTTTATTATTTGTAAATGGGGACGAGTGAAATTGTTTATTCACCAGGTAACCGTTGATCATAGTTCAACCCCTCCGCCCCCTTCGATTTCAAGACTTTTATCGAGCCTATTTAACACCGAGGTCCCACATACCTGTTTCTTTTAATACAGTGGTACATCCCGTGCTGATCTTGCTTTCATTGTCTCTGAGACAGCTCACTATGCGGCCGGCACCTGGCTCCACTTCAAGACAGTATTTGTCAGCATCAGCCTCACAGGCATCTATAGAATGTGCGATTTCAATCATACCCAACTCAAACATCAGGCTTGCCTCGATGATACCAAGCTTACAATTTTCTGACAGGTTATCTTCATAAGCCATCAGGCACATCAACGATTTTTGACTGCTTAAAGGCAGTCCGGGGCAGAGAATAGCTGCATCAGTATCACAGTTTGGTATTGCAATGTGAATAGTAATATCACTATTCTCAAGTTTTTCGGCCAGTTTTTTACCTTCAGCTGTTGCTGTGCTGGATATAAATATTGTTGCCATGATAAACATTGACGCTTTTATAAAAGATTTCATTTGAATATTCTCTTGATTGTTAGTGAGTATATTTAGGAGTTAAATGAATGAGACTTAACCACCTGGATGATTCACTTCGTTCTAAACCGGTAGGAACTATACCGTAACCGTTGTAAATAGGACACAAAGCACTGCATGTCCTGTCAGCTGGAATTACTTGAGCATCAATTACTGTGTATGCAAAAAACGGTCAGGCAGATGAACGCATTTCTGCACGATAATCCTGCGGGCTCATACCTCGCACACGCTTGAACGCAGCACTGAAGGCATACGGTGTGGCATAACCGACCTTCTCTGCCACGGAGCTCACGGTTTCATCCGGCTGAGACAACAGGTCGGCAGCCAGCGCCATGCGCCAGTTCTTCAGAAAAGTCATCGGCGCTTCGCCCACCAGTTCATGGAATCGCCGCGCCAGTGATGCGCGTGAAGCACCCGATTCCGCCGCAATTTTTTCCAGTGTCCAGGGATGTGCAGGATTATCATGCATGATATGTAACGCACGCTCGACAATCCGGTCACCCTGGTAACGCCAGTATTCGGGCTGGCTCGAGTCCTGCTGCGCAAACCATGCTTTCAGCACAGCCGTCAGCAGCAGGTCGAGCAAGCGGTCCAGTACAGCTGCCTGCCCCGGTTCATCTTTGATAACTTCGTCGCATAGCAACCCCACCAGTGGCGACTCCCAAGCGTCATGTGTCAGGGAGAGTACAGGTGGCAAGGCACGCAACAGGCGGTCACTGATATCACTGAGATGCTCATAAGCGCCAACCAGAAAAAGGGTGGAACCTTCCGCATCGTTACCCCAGGTTCTGACGCCATGCATCATCGTATCATGCAGCGAGTTTCCCTCCAGGTCACAACAGTTTTGTCCTGGATGAATAATCACCTGCGGGGTTGTAGACGGAGCGTCTGCAAGGTTGTAATGCAGCGGTGTGCGTATGACTGCGATGTCTCCGGGTCCGATCTGAAATGCATCACTATCATCTGGTACCACCCACAATGTTCCCGCGACACCTGCGATAAGCGTCAGCGGCGAATCAGCGAGATCTCGCAGAGACCATGGCGCACTCATGACAGCACGCAAAGCAAAGGCGCCACGGGCACGCGGCGCATCCAGTAACCCACCCAATGTATCCATAAGGCCCATTATAGACGAATACGTATGAATCTGAGTATTCCAGAGATGGTGCCTCAGGCGCCTGTCTCATACACTTTTCTATAAGCCGAACAGGCTAGTCAGGCAGTACTCAGGTTAACGATGACGGAGGAAATTTCAATGTCTCAAGCAAATGAAGAAACAATGCGTCGCCTTGTCGACGAGGTTATCAACAACAGATGTCTCGCAGTAATCGACGACATCATTCATCCGGATTACGTGTATCGCACACCCGGCCAGGAGTTGCACGGCAGACAGGCTCTCAGGGAGTTACTTGCTGACTACCAGGCCGCCTTACCCGACCTGCAGGTAAAAATCGATGACCTGGTCTGTAAAGATAACAAAGCCGTACTTTTATTCACGCTGACCGGCAGCCATGAAAACGAACTCATGGGGATTCCGGCCACCGGCAGACAGGTGAACATAAACGGCATGACTTGCAGCCGTTTCGAGAATGGACAGATCATCGAGGAATGGGAACTGCTCGACCAGTTAACCATGTTCCAGCAACTCGATATCGTAACTATCTAGTAAAAACAACGTTCAACAACAATCAGGAGATAACTATGAATAACAAGACAAACAGTGTTCAGGCAGCAGATGACATTACCCTGGTATTGGGCGGAACGGGAAAAACCGGCCGCCGCGTCGCAGAGCGCTTACAGGCACGTGGCATTGATACCCGTATTGCTTCACGCTCTGCAAATCCATCATTCGACTGGAATGATCCGCACAACTGGGATGAAGTTCTCGAAGGCGTGACGGCAGCCTACATCAGCTATGCACCGGATCTCGCCATACCGGGAGCCACGGATGCGATTCGCCGTTTCGTTGAGCTGGCCGTGTCGCGTGGTGTAAAGCGCCTGGTATTACTATCGGGTCGCGGCGAACAGGAGGCCCAGGCCTGTGAACAGATCATCCAGGCAAGCGATGTCGAATGGACGGTAGTGCGCGCCGGCTGGTTCATGCAGAACTTCTCGGAAGGTGAATTCCTCGCCATGGTACAGGACGGCGCTATTACCTTACCGGCTGCCGATATCGCCGAACCGTTTATCGACGTCAATGATATCGCGGATGTCGCCGTTGCCGCATTGACCGAGGAAGGCCACGCCTACGAAGTATACGAAATCACCGGTCCTCGCCTGATGACCTTCAGCCAAATTGCGCAGGAAATTTCTCTAGCAGCCGGTCGCGACGTGCAATTTATCCAGATAGCCAAAGACGACTTCAACCAGGCCATCACCGGCTCGGGCGCAACCGCAGAAATCGCCTGGTTGCTAAACTATCTTTTCGAAACAGTGCTGGATGGTCGCAACGCCTACCTCAGTGATGGCGTACAACGTGCGCTGGGGCGCGAACCCGCCGACTTCGGTGATTTTGCACGCCGTATTGCCGCTCGCGGCAATTGGAACCATAGTGGCAAGGAGGATGCAGCATGAACCTGTTGACAACGATCAGCGTCATCATTGCATTGCTTGGTTGCGCGATGATCGGCGGTATTTTCTTCGCGTTTTCAAACTTCATTATGAAAGCACTAGCACGCCTGCCCTCCCCGGAGGGTATGGCCGCGATGCAATCGATCAATGTTGTCGTACTTAACCCGTTATTTCTTGGTGTATTCATGGGCACAGCAGCAACCTCCCTGCTGGTCGTGATCATTGCTATCATGGGATGGGGAACACCTGCTGCGCCTTATTTCCTGGTTGGCGCATTGCTGTATATCGTCGGCACGTTCCTGGTAACAGGAATGGGCAATGTGCCATTGAACAACCAGCTGGCTTCGATCAGGGCCACAGATTCCGCTGCCAGTGATACCTGGCAACACTACCTGGACAGATGGACTCAACTCAATACACTACGCACTGTTTGTGCTATCGCTGCAACGGTTGTTTTAATCATTGGTTTAATGAAATGTTAAATTAAAAAAATAAGCGGGGGCAGAATGAAGCAAGTTTCATCTGTACCCACTTATTGCAAGCGTCCATAGATTAATAGCCCTTGCTGCATCAGCAAGCGTTTATATTGGTGACTATTGCACTCTGACCGCTACTATTCTGGATTCACTATGCGCTACCAGAACAATGTAACCAGCGCAGTTGTCAGCACCAGCAGGACGCCTGCCTGGACACGATAATCACGCCACCACGGAACTGGCTGTTCAGGCACGATAAGTTCTGGCCGAAACATGAAGTGTTCGACCTGTTGCGCTGATGCGGGTTCACCCATCCGGCTGCTGACGATGAAAAGGATGCCACTGACGGCAAATATCAGCCCGGCGATCAGGGTAAAGTGCAGCTCCAGCCAGCCATTCAGCGTTGCCAGGAAGCACAGCGCGGAGACGGCATGTCCGCCGATCAGCGTCGTTAAAGCAGCGCCGGAACCCGCACGTTTTGAGAAAAGACCGAAAAGGAAGATCACCACGACCGGCGGTACCAGGTATGACAGTGCCGTCTGCAGGTAGTGGAAGAGTCCTTCAAAGTTACCGATCGCAGGCGCGACCACTGCAGACAGCAGCATGAACACGACGATGGCGACTCGTCCGACCAGGGCGGTCTGGCGTTGCGTGAGTTGTGGGAAAGACGGTTTGACGAAATCGAGCGTCACCAGTGCCGCCGCCGAGTTGAGCGTGGAATCGATGCTCGACATCAGGGCCGCTACCAGCGCGGCGATCACCAGCCCCGCCAGCCCGGCTGGCAACAACGTACCGACCAGTGCAGGAAACACGCTGTCGCCCTGCTCCAGCCCGGGCAGGAACACGGTGGCCATCACCCCGGGCAGCACCATCAGGAACAGCACCGGCAGTTTCAACAGGCCGGCCAGTAGTACACCATAACGTGCATGCGCGACAGACCGGGCCCCCAGTACCCGCTGCACGATAAACTGGTTGGTGCACCAGAAATAGAAACCGAGTACCGGAACACCCACCAGCGTACCCAGCCAGGGCAGGTTCTTATCATCCAGCGGCAGCATCAGCGACAGGTGTTGAGGCGGTACCTGCGCCACAAGTTGTGACCAGGAATAATCCAGCTCTGCGAACGACAGCACCGCCACGACAGCAGACCCTATCAGTAGGATGATCGCCTGCAGCACATCCGTGTAAACCACTGCTGCCAGGCCGCCGGCTGCGGTGTAGATGCCCGCGACCGCCGCGAGCAGTATTGCTGCGCTGAATACATCGAGCTGTGGCACGAACAGCGTCAGTACGATCGCGCCGGCAAACAGGGTGCCTGCGGTGTCGACGATGATGTTGGCGATTATCGTCAGCAGGGAGAAGTAGCGCCGCACATGACGATCGTAGCGATACTCGAGGAACTCGGGGACCGTACCGATCCTCGCATTCAGGTACAGTGGCACCAGGATCAATGCGAACACGGCCAGTATCGGTGCGGCCATCCACTCGTAATTGGCGACCGCGATACCCCAGGTATAAGCTGCGCCTGCAAGCCCTATCAGGGTCGTACTGGAGATATTCGAAGCGAACAGTGACAGACCGATCGGCAACCAGCCAAGCTTGCGGCCTGCCAGGAAGAGATCATCGCCCGTATGCGTGCGCTGCGCCACACGGAGACCGATAGCGAACACCAGCAGGAAATAAATGCCGACAATAGCGTAATCGAAAGTGCTGAGCGTGATGTCCTGCATAGGCGGATAACGTTACATTCGAAATAATTAGCGAATAACCTGAGTCAGAGTAAATATACAGAAATCTGGTGCCGGTGTAAGTCTGGATTTTTACTCTGACCCCGAATATTTTTGTTTTTTTAAAAGTTTCATCTGCCCCCACTTATTACCACTTATTAGTATTTAGTGGTTTCCCCTATACTGGCTGTGTTACCCGTATGTTACGTTAAGTTTCCTTTGCATTTGTTCTATCAAGATACATTTAAACTGGATAATAATGAAGATCAACTCCTGCCTGTAATTTTTGTTGAGAAGAGACCTTGCCGTTTTCTAAAAAGATCATCGAATTAAAAACAGTAGATAATATTTGCAATCGATGCCACATGCAGAAGCTGTGTGCTGTGAAATCATTTAGCGCGAGCGAAAGAAAAGTATTCAGCGCTGTTACTACGCATGGCGAAAAGTGGGATAGAGGCCAGAGCTTATTTAGTCCTGGCGACATGATACGTTATATCTATATCGTACATTCCGGTAGTTTCAAGAGTTATATATCAGATAGAAAAGGTGAAATACAGATAACCGGATTTTATTTCCAGGGAGACGTTATTGATTTCAACTTTTCTAATGACCTGGTACAAATCAATGGTGTCGTAGCGATGGAAAGCTCGACTGTTTGCAAGATACCATTGACAGAATTTGAGCAGTTGGTTAGTCAGTTTCCCGATCTGTCTGATGCATTCATCAAGATGATAAGCAGGGATATCATACGTAAACAGAGGATGCTGGTTGTTCTGGGGAAAATGAACGCAGAAGAAAAATTAGCTGCTTTTCTTGTTTACATATCGAGAGAATATAAGATCCTGGGTTATTCTCCTGTAGCGCTTAACTTGACCATGCTGCGCTCTGATATAGCAAACTACCTCGGCATTACCCATGAGACGGTTAGTCGTATATTTAAAGAGTTACAGTGTAAAGACATTATTAGTATAGAAAAACGTAAAGTCACCATCAAAAACCTGGAGAAACTCAAGTCTCTCCAAAAATACGTTGAAAAAAACAAGCTGGGAGAGGCGAAAATTTCTACTTGATCAGGTCTATTCTGGGGTTAGTCTTTGTAAAAGTTTCATCTGAAAATCATAAGTCGTCGCCTCCTGCAAGGAGGCATCCAAGAAGTAAACTGAGACAGCCTACACGATTACGGGCTTACCTCAACACAGGAGACGACTGATGCAACTTTACTGCGGAATAGACCTACATAGCAACAATAGCGTGATTTCAATGATTGACGATTGCGATCGTGTGATCAGTGAAAAGCGCCTGGATAATGACCTTGATCTTATTACCCAGCATTTAAAACCGTTTGCCCGGGATTTAACCGGTATTGTCGTTGAATCGACCTACAACTGGTACTGGCTGGTCGATGGTTTAATCGAGAATCATTACACAGTGCATCTGGCAAACACATTAGCCATTAAACAATACAATAGCATCAAGCATACCAATGATGAAACGGATGCGCGATTCCTGGCCCATTTACTGCGGCTCAATATTTTACCCACGGGCTACATTTACCCTAAGGCACAACGTCATGTTCGCGATGTGTTACGACGTCGATTGTTATTAGTGCGACAACGCACCGCACAGTTATTAAGTTTACAGAGTATGATTATGCGCCATACGGGGAAGCGCCTGACCAGTCACCAGGTAAAACGATTAACACAAGAGAAGTTGCCGTTGTATTTTAGCGACGCTGCTACCTTGTTTACTGCCGGTCATGCTTTGCAGTTGATGCAGCAACTGAAAACCCAGGTAGAAGAGATAGAGGAATTTGTGTTGTCTTACTGCAAACAAAACACGCCTTTTTCTATTATTACCAGTACGCCGGGCATCGGCAAAATATTAGGCATGACCATTTTACTGGAAACCGGCCCTATTGAACGTTTTTCACAGGTCGGGCATTATTCATCGTATGCGCGTTGCGTGCCAACGGATAAAATCAGCAATGGTAAGTCCAAAGGAAAAGGTAATGCGCGAAATGGAAACCGCTATCTGGCGATGGCTTTTGTTGAAGCCGCGCATTACGCGACCATCTGGGAGCCCGCCATCAAACGATACTATCAACGCAAATGCAGAAAAGTGCCGTTGATGGTGGCTAAAAAAACCATTGCCAATAAACTCACTCGCGCGTGTTACCACATGTTAAAGAATAATACTGCCTTTGACATAACACGCGCTTTTGGATGATGCGTTTTAGGTGATGAGATCGAGTGGGGTATGGCCAACAGCCCGGTCCTCTGAATATCCATCACCACCTTTGATTTAGTTTTAGTGAAGTGCCCTCGGTGACAACTCACCGGAGACTGACGAGCAGTCCTTTACTCTGTACTAATTAGTGACACCGGGGTACCGATTATTTTATGGGGCAATTATTTTGCCAGGGATGACGGCTAATCTGCCAAATAGCAGCGCTGATCATCTAAATCCTAATGGGTGACTGAAGCACTTCTTTTTGAAGGAGCACACACCAATAAAATTCGGATGCAGGACACGACGGCTAAAAACGTTAAAAAAAACAGGGTGATTACACTTCGATATTTGTCGCCCTGTTGACATGAAACGACTTATGGGTGACCCCACTTATTTCTTTTGAATAACGCTTACTATTGATGAATGTAATGATTATATATTAGATGCTTCGAATATTAGAAACAATTGCTCTCTGACCCCTGTTTTTGCCTGTTTTTTTTCAACTTGCATGCACAACCGCCTTCATATGGAACCTTCATATAGCACTCCTTATGAATGTTTCGCCTATCGTTTGCCATAAACGGCTGAGTGAACGCGAGGTCCTGCGACCGCAGGGAGCGAATTTGATGACATTGTTAGCATTATATTTCAATCTCATCACCATACCGCATGATACTGCATTCAACGCCCAGCTTTTCCACTTCACGCTTGAATAATTGATCATCTGCTGCAGCAATATTTTTAATCCAGAAAAAGGCAACGTTATAATGACAAGGGATAACTATTTTTGGTGCTATGATTTTCACTGCCTCAAGTGCATCGGTTACATCCATTGTCCATGTATTGTTACCTGGCCCACCAATCGGAAGCATCAGCACATCCGGTTTCAAACCTGCCCATTCAGTTTGTAAAATAGAATCTCCCAGATTCACAATCGTTTTTCCATCTAATGTGATTTTAAAGCCTACAGAACCGATGCCGACACGTTCTCCTGGCCCCGGTTGCTGTTTTATTTTGAACCACAGTATTGGAATACTGATAGGACCATGTACTGTTTTGACTGCTTCAATTTTAACATCGCCTAAAATGACAGCCTCTCCAATATCTAATGGATGTGCATCTTTAAATGGGATCCAGGAAGTTAAACCTCTACCGCGAGGATCGACTAGCAGTGTTCCGCCATTTTCTACTTTAGCCAGTTCTTTCCCACATACAACGGGTGCATTGCTGTCTTCGGCTACCCGATCTGCTTGCCAGTAATGGTCTGGGTCACCATGGGTTATCAAAATATGCGTGATACTTTTCCATTCTGTTTCTGGAATGAGGCTGCTTAGATGGAAAATCCAGAGATTTTGCCCCGGGTCAATGGCAATTTTGTTTTTATCACTTTCTATTAGAAACGAATTGTAAAGAAAGTGTCTTATTTTCATGGAAAACTCTTATGCTTTATTTGAGCTTCTGCCTTATTTTAGTTTTTGAAAGACACGTGGATCAATCGCCGCCGCACTAAACATACCACCGGCAAGCGCTCCGGCGATGCCTGGACCCATCACATCCTGACCGGCCAGGAACAGACCGGGAACAGGTGTACGCGCGTTGAGCGCATCCGATAACATTCGACGCGGCGTCGTTTCGACACCATAAAATCCGCCTTGCTCGTGGCCAGTGAAAAATGCCGTTGCCAGTGGCGTGCCGAGTTCATGGTAGGCGATCATTGGCGCCAGATCCGGAAACTTGTCCTTGAAGAAGTCCAGCAACCTGGATTCGATACGCTGCTTGAACGCGGCCCACTCGTCGGGATGTTCAGCCGCACCACCATTCGCAGCTTCATCTACGAAAGGGGCCACCGACGACCAGTCAGCCAAAAGCATCACATCGGCGGTGTGCTTGTTCGTCGGACCCGGATCATGCGCGGGATTCTTAAGTGAAGAAAACGACACAAACGCCATCGAAAATGGTTCCGTGTCTCCCCCCGCCCAGGTGCTGTCATAGGTATCCCAGCCATTAAAATACCAGTGGTTCGCACGCGTTGCGCCGTGTTTGGCGATGTCACCCTCTAAGCCCAAATAAAGATCGAAGTGACAAATCGATGGTTTGAACGTGGCAATCTCCTGAGCCCAGGACTGTTGGCGGATGTCCTCTGGCAGCAGGCGCCTCACGGTTTCACCAGCGCCGATCGCCGAGACGATAATGGGCGCATTAAATTCTTCACCGGATTGGGTACGAACGCCCACGGCTTTACCCTCATCAAGCAATATCTCGCTAACCGGTGTTCCAGCTCGAGCACTGCCACCGGCCGCTTCGATCACAGGAACCAGTCCTTTTGCAATGGCACCGGCACCGCCGACAGGATAGGCGGCGCCTTCAAGATAGTGACCCATGACCATGCCATGAAAGGCGAAACTCGCATCTTTCGGTTTGCCGCCATAAGTACCCCACTGCGCCGACAACACGGCGGCCAGCTTCGGGTTACTGATGAGTTCATCGATGACTTCTCCGGTCGTGCGACTGGCCCAGCGCTGGACCTTCTTTTTATTCCACCAACGATGGGCGGACCGAAAAGGCTCGGGCATCGATCGCTCGGTACCTACCATATGTGCAGCTTCCTGCGCCGACTGCAATGCTTCAAAGTAGGCATCGATTTCAGCAGCATTGTCGGGAAAACGGTCTTTGAGTTCCATCACATAGGCTTCGGCAGGACGCGCTACGGGTATGTCGAAATCATCCGGGAAGTGCAGCGTGTCATAGATAGTACCGATTGAGTGAAACTCGATAGTTTCACCGCTGAGCCAGTCCAGGATCCGACCTGCAAACTGGTCATGGCCGAATAGGCCACAATAGTGGAGACCGACATCCCAGCTGAAACCTTCGCGAGTAAAAGTGTGAGTCAGCCCACCAATTACCTGCGCTTGCTCGAGAAGCAAAACTTTGTGCTCAAGCCGGGAAAGTGCCGAAGCCGTCGTCATGCCGCCCATGCCAGAGCCGATGACAATGACATCGAACGTGTTGCTTGATGATTTAGCAGTCATTCCACGACACCTCCTTTTCGTACGGTACGTATGTTAATAATACTCGTAACTGATTTTAGTTTGAGAGTTTTTCATCTGACCCCAAATGCAAGCTCAGCTGATGGGTAACACAGAGCAGAGCGAAGCGGCACGGCGTGTTGACCGGTCAGATGCAGCGCCTTGTTATGAGTCTTTGAATATTTTAGTTTAACTACCATAACTAGTTTTGATTGAGACCAAGTTCATTTTGTTTTTTCTTGGTTAATCCTAAGGAAACAATACGGTGAGATTCTTTGAGGTAATATATAAGCTCATCATCCTCCGTATCCGGCGCATCAAACTGTTGTATCCACTTCATCCCGCGAGAGGCGAAATATGGTGCAGGACGATAACCTGGCTCGTCACTAAGAAAAAGAAAATCAGATTCGGTAGTTTTAAATGTGAACGCAGGTTTATCAGCATTTTCCCAGCCTCCGATCGCAAACACCTTGCCCCCCACTTTCCATACGTGAGAATCTCCCCATTGAATAATGTAAGAAGTGGCCTGTAGTGAACGGCAAAAATCATTAAACGTTTCATAAGTCATACTGATGTGTCAGCTAAGGGGTCTGACCCCTTTAATTATCATGCAGAGGCTGCAACTCGTTTTTCGATTCGGTAGTGATGATGGTGCACGAATAAAGTTTACCGTCACCGATCAGGCATTCATCCCACAAGCCAGAAAATACTAGGGGCTGCTCATCAAAAAAGGAAGTAAGTTTCATCTGACCCACTTATTTCTTTTTAATAACGATTACTATTGATGAATGTAATGATTATATATTAGATGCTTCGAATATTAGAAACAATTGCTCTCTGACCCCTGTTTTTCAAGGCTAAAAAAGTCGATTTCGAAACCCGATAGATATACGTAGCATCCGAACTAAGCCATCCTATAACATCATCGATGATTACAGCTACGCTCAAGTTCAACCAAGTGTGTCAACAGTTCAGAGTGTTTTTGTACATGGAAGATGTACCGTGGCACATTCCGTTCTGTAGATTGGGCCATGAAAGGCTCCCCCCAGAAACTAAGTAGCGCCTCAGCACCACCGCTCTGATGGCTTTCAGCGAGAATAAATGAAATGTTCTTGTCTAGCGTACACCAGCAAGGTTCTCGAACTTTGGAATGACCAGTACAAGCAGATATTTTAGGCTGTACTACCCCCTGCCATAATTCCTTCTGGCTTTCATCAAGGACAAACTGAATTGAGGTTACCTTTGGGTTTTCTACCGCTGGCCTCAGCAGTACGTCGAATAACGGTTGCGGCTGATACATTGACAGGCAAACGTTGAACCAAATTGCGTCCCCTTGCATATATTGGGCAAATTGTTCGCTAACAGAACGTAACTGTCGCGGTCCAACTAGAATGATTTCGGATGGTTTCAGTGCCGCTTGTATTCTGCGCACTGTATGTTCAGTTTGCTCTACATGTTCAGCCGTTAATTCGTTTTGTCTAGTATGACGCATGAAATTGATAAACAAGAGTCCTAATAGTGCAAGCACGATAGGCAGAATCACATGTTCGTCTACAATGTGCAGTAGATGCAGAATTATGGCGACCACAGCAGCAATAAGTCCCGCAATCGCGTCCCACTCGTAACTGAGCAATTTCTTAATCTTCATATTTGGCCTAACGACTAGGGTAAACGGCGCGCGCTTTTTGCGCGTCCGAGCGAAGCGATTTTGACCCGCTTGTTAGATTCTTTAATATTGCTTGCATTATTTCCTTCTCTCTAATGGAGGAGGAGGTAGTGACTCTCTAAAATTATCAACTTCATTTGAAAGATCGTTGAATGTTTTTTGCAGCTTTTGAAGATCATTGGCTCTATATATTTTAGATTTGTAATCTTCATTTAACATGGCTTTTGCGTTTAGTATGGCAGGCCTAAGATGAATGCCACTTTCAATGTCATTGAAAGCAATGAGATGAGCTATATCATTTCTTTTTCCGCTTATTTTTCTTAGCTTTACTTTTAATTTAACCCATGACTCATTCGTGTCCGCATATGAATCGTGGTTATATGCGGCTTTAATAGCCATATTTACAAGTTCTAGTTTGTTATTAAAGGCTTGTGCCACATGGTATGTAGCGGACGTAACAACCCATATTTGAGGCTTCATTATATGGTTATATACCTGGAAAAGACTTTGTTCTACATTTGCCCATTGGGTAATGGCTCGACCAAGGGCAGAATAAAATTTGTCTTCGTCATGTTCAGGTGAATTCTTTTTCATTATTAATCTAACTACAATTAGAACCCCCTAAAAGTCACCTTTGTAAGGTAGCTTTTAGGGTATATAAAAAAACCCGTTTTCAATCAAATCAATCATTTAGTTTCAAATTAGGTAGCCGAACCATCAAAATCAAAGTGACTGACCCACTCTTCCAGAGTCACAAACAAAAAAAGCCCATCAACTGGGCTTTTTTTGTTTAATCCTGTTCTTCATTATCAGTCCCTGATCAACCAACTATCGATCTAGAATGGGATATCATCATCAAAACCATCATCGACCATCGCCGGTGCTGGTTCTGCCTTGCGCTGTGCCGGTGCGCCCTGTGCGGGTGCAAAACCACCGGCTCCGCCACCTGCGCTGTCCAGCATCTGCATGGTGCCGCCGATATCGACGACGACTTCTGTGGTGTAACGGTCCTGCCCGTCCTGGCCCTGCCATTTACGGGTCTGCAATTTACCTTCGATATAGACCTTTGAGCCTTTCTTCAGGTACTGGCCTACGATCTCTGCCAGTTTTCCGAAGAACACAACACGGTGCCACTCTGTTTTTTCCTTCTTCTCGCCCGAGCTTTTATCACTCCATGTCTCTGATGTCGCCAGGGTGATATTGGCTACTGCATTACCGTTCGGCATGTATTTAACTTCCGGGTCTTTGCCCAGGTTGCCGAGTAAAATTACTTTATTTACGCCACGTTGTGCCATGTTTCTTTACCTTATCTATGTTTATCGTCGTATAGTATCGTTGTATATATTTTCGTATTAATATTAGCTGTTTCTTATCTTTCGATTCGGCCTGAGAGACTCAATCCGAAGCTGCTAACGATAACAACTTTTCTTCATCAAGGATACGTTTTTTCACTTTTAAATAAGCTACCCTGAGCGGCCTGTTCTCGGTGCTGTTTCTGTCGACCAGTTCCTCGTCGATGAGTGCGGCTTCGACTACGCCTTCGACTGCGAGGAGCTGTTCTACGGTAACGTCTCTGACGTTGAGCAGGTAGGTGCTCAGGTGGCCCGGTTTCTTCATGGTGAGTGCCAGCAGCAGCCAGAAAGCGAGCACCAGGAGCACGGTGTAAAACACGCCGGGAATACCCCATGACTGGTGCGCGTAGCCACCGGCTGCACCGCCGGCAAAGGCCCCGAGGAACTGGCTGCTGGAATACATGCCCATGGCGGTGCCCTTCTGTGTCGCCGGCGCGGTCTTGGTCACCAGCGAAGGCAGCGACGCTTCCAGCAGGTTAAAACCGGCAAAGAAGATGACCAGCCCCAGCACCAGGGACCACAACGAATGGCTGAGCAGAAACACCGACATGGCCACCATCAGGCTGATGATGGCACCGTTAAACACCGTTTTCATTGCCTGTTTGCGTTCTGCCAGTATGATGAACGGCAGCATGATGACCAGCGAGGCGACGAACACCGGCAGGTAGATCTGCCAGTGGTCATTGGCTGCCACCAAGTAGTCATCAAGCAGGATCAGCGGCATCACCAGGAAGACGCACATGAGGATGAAATGCAGGGCAAAGATGCCGATATCCAGGCGCAGCAGCTGCGTGTTGTTGAGTACGGATAACACTGATTCTGGCTCGACTTCGGCATCGCGATGGAAGTAGCTGTGCACCGGGTCCGGGACCAGGAAATACAGGATAGCGACGCCGACCAGGGCCAGTACCGCGGTGCTGTAAAAGATGCCGCTGATGCCGACCAGGTCATTGACCACCGGCCCGAGGACCATCGACAGGGCAAATGATGCACCGATGCTGACACCGATCAGGGCCATCATTTTCGTGCGGTGCTCCTCACGTGACAGGTCAGCCGCCAGCGCCATCAACGCCGATGCTATGGCGCCACCGCCCTGTATCGCACGGCCGATGATAATACCTTCGATGGTGGTCGCGCTGCCCGCGATCAGCGAACCGGCAGCGAAGATGAGCAGGCCGATCAGGATTACCGGCTTGCGCCCGATACGATCGGACCACATGCCGAATGGGATCTGCAGCAGCGCCTGGGTCAGTCCATAAATACCCAGGGCGAGGCCCATCATCAACGGCGTGGCACCGGGAAAGTGCTCTGCATACAGCGCGAACACGGGTAAGATCATGAACAGGCCCAGCATGCGGAATGCATATATCATCGCCAGTGAGATACCGGCACGGCGCTCTTGCGAGGCCAGATTATTGGCTAGTGGGCTGGACATCGATAAATAACAGGTAAATAAGCAGCTATGGCTCTTGCCGAAAAAGCTAAAAGACGGCATTCTATCAGATTGCTTTTTATTAGATACATGTAGTTATGGATACCATAGAGATTCGCGGTGCCCGCACCCATAATTTGAAGGATATCGACCTGGATATCCCTCGCGACAAGCTCATCGTCATCACCGGCCTGTCAGGCTCGGGCAAGTCTTCACTGGCATTTGATACTATCTTCGCCGAGGGCCAGCGGCGTTACGTGCAGTCGCTGTCGACCTATGCCCGCCAGTTCCTGTCGATGATGGAAAAACCGGACGTCGATACCATCGAAGGCCTGTCGCCGGCGATCTCCATCGAGCAGAAGACCACCTCGCACAACCCGCGCTCGACCGTGGGCACTATCACCGAGATCTATGACTACCTGCGCCTGCTGTTCGCCCGCGCCGGCACGCCCCGCTGCCCCGAGCACGACATCGAACTGCAGGCCCAGACCATCAGCCAGATGGTGGACCAGGTGCTGGCACTGCCCGAAGGCAGCAAGCTGATGCTGCTGGCGCCGGTGATCCGCGACCGCAAGGGCGAGCACCTGAACATGTTCAGCGATTTCAAGCAGCAGGGATTCATCCGCGTGCGTATCGACGGCGTGGTCTACGAGCTGGACGAGGTGCCGGAACTCGACGCCAAAAAGAAACATACCATCGAACTGGTAATCGACCGCTTCAAGGTGCGCGAAGACATCAAGACACGCCTCGCCGAATCATTCGAGACTGCGCTGGCGCTGGCCAACGATGTCGCCACTATCGCCTGGATGGACGAAGACGACAGAGACCGTGCTGACCTTATCTTCTCGGCAAAATTCGCCTGCCCGCACTGCGGTTACAGCCTGCAGGAACTGGAGCCGCGCCTGTTCTCGTTCAACAACCCCGCAGGCGCCTGCCCCGAGTGCGAGGGCATCGGCCACAATAACTTCTTTGACCCGGAACGGGTCATCAGCCCGCACCTGAGCCTGGCCGGCGGCGCCATCCGCGGCTGGGACCGGCGCAATGCATACTATTTCAGTATCATCCAGTCGCTGGCCAAACACTATGATTTCGATATCGACATCCCGTTCCAGGAACTGCCTGAAAAGATGCAGAAGATATTGATGTACGGCAGCGGAACAGAGCAGATCACCTTCAACTATCCCGGCCACCAGGGGCGCCGCGGCCGCCAGCGCACGCACCGCTTCGAAGGCGTACTGCACACCATGGAGCGGCGTTACCGCGAGACAGAATCGAACCTGGTACGTGAAGAACTGGCTAAATTCCTTTCCGTTCAGCCCTGCCCGGAATGTAAAGGCACGCGCCTGAACGAAGCCGCGCGCCATGTCTTCGTCAAAGAGCGGACACTGGCGGAACTCACCGCCATGCCTATCGAGCAGTCCTACGAGTTTTTCAGCGAGCTGCAACTGAGCGGCCATCGCGGCGAGATCGCGAAGAAGATCAACCGGGAGATCTCCTCGCGGCTGAATTTCCTGGTCAATGTCGGTCTGGAATACCTGACCCTGGACCGCAGTTCAGACACCCTTTCCGGCGGCGAATCGCAGCGTATCCGCCTGGCGAGCCAGATCGGTGCCGGCCTGGTCGGCGTCATGTATATCCTCGACGAGCCGTCCATCGGCCTGCATCAGCGCGATAACGACCGCCTGATCGCCACGCTCAACCACCTGCGCGATATCGGCAATACCGTGATCGTGGTAGAGCACGATGAGGACGCCATCATGAGTGCAGACCATGTCATCGACATCGGCCCCGGTGCCGGTGTCCATGGCGGCGAGATCATCGCTTCAGGTTCACCGCAGCAGATCATGAAGAACAAGGCCTCACTCACCGGCCAGTACCTGTCAGGTATGCGCCAGATCAAGGTCCCGGAAAACCGCACACCACACAGCGACGAGGTGTTCAGTATCAAGGGCGCCAGCGGCAATAACCTGAACCAGGTCGATATCGATATCCCGGTCGGCCTGTTCACCTGTATTACCGGCGTCTCGGGGTCGGGTAAATCCACCCTGATCAACGACACCCTGTACCCGATACTGGCGAAAGCGATCAACAACAATTCTATGTCATCGGCGCCACATCAATCGTTTTCCGGCATCGAACATTTCGACAAGGTGGTGGATATCGACCAGTCGCCGATCGGCCGCACGCCACGTTCCAACCCGGCGACCTATACCGGCCTGTTCACGCCGATTCGTGAACTGTTTGCCGCTACCCAGGAGTCCCGCTCCCGCGGTTACAAGCCGGGGCGTTTCAGCTTCAATGTCAAAGGCGGCCGCTGCGAAGCATGCCAGGGTGACGGCGTGATCAAGGTCGAGATGCACTTCCTGCCGGATGTCTATGTCGACTGTGACGTCTGCAAGACGCAGCGCTACAACCGTGAGACGCTGGAGATCAAGTACAAGGGCAAGAACATCCACCAGGTACTGGACATGACCATCGAGGACGCGCTGGTGTTCTTCGATGCCATCCCGGTGATCAAGCGCAAGCTGCAGACACTGATGGATGTCGGGCTCGGTTATATCACCCTGGGGCAACGCGCCACCACGCTATCCGGCGGCGAAGCACAGCGCATCAAGCTGTCGAAAGAACTGTCGAAACGCGATACCGGGCAGACCGCGTATATCCTGGATGAGCCGACCACCGGCCTGCACTTCTACGATGTGCAGCAACTGCTCGATGTGTTGATACGGCTGCGCGATCATGGCAACACCATCATCGTCATCGAGCATAATCTCGACATCATCAAGATGGCCGACTGGATCGTCGACCTGGGACCTGAGGGAGGCTATAAAGGCGGCAATATCATCGCTACCGGCACCCCGGAAGAGGTCGCCAAGATCCCCGGCTCCTATACCGGCAAGTACCTGAAGAGGATGCTCGACCCGAAAAAAGTCGATCATGGGCAACGCAAAGCGAGTTAGTCTATATTCAGTGAATGAATTTTTTTCAAAAACTGCTCGAACACTCGGGTCTATCCATCATTTTTAAACCGCGTATCGATGACGAGAAAGAGAGACAGCTGACCATCGACTGGATCAACCGCTCGCTGCTGCCGACCATCGAAAAAGTATCGGATGATATAGAAAAAGAAAAGCTCGGATTTTATCCGCACCCGGAAAATGAGCAGGCGCTGAACGAGAGGGCCGATTCGCTGGGTTACATACAATACACGCTAAAGAACGAAGCAGGCGCACGCCTGGAACTGTCACAGTTCAACATGGTGTCCTGTAACAGCATCAAGATGACGGACAATTACCAGCAGCTGAAATCACTGATCAATGATGCCGGTTACACCATAGAGTTAAAAGAGATCTATATCGATGCTGACGGCATCAATCTCTATGGAGAAGTGGATGACTATGTCGATAACTATGACCGCTATTTCGTTATCATCATCTCCGGCTGGTAACGGATATCAGCACCAGCATCAGAACAGTTTTCTCAGCGTCAGCATGGAGACATGCCTGTCATAGGAAAAAACATTATCTGTTGACCGGTTAGTCCGATATCGCCAGCGTGCCAGTAACTGCCAGTCCGGGGCTATATCATTGACGTATGCCAGCAGAAATGTTGAGCGGTCGTCTTCCCTGTCCTGTACCGCTGTCGGCTCATAATCACTATGACGATACTCGTACTCACCATAGACTTTGTTGCTGGCATTAATATCTTTCTCGTAACGCAGGCGAACCGTGTTTCTCGTTGGTGAATAATTGCGGTTGACGGTATTTTCCCGGTCGTTAACTTCCAGCTCATACCACAGCCGCAGACTATCCTGCGGCCATCTGAACCGGTATTCGGCGGTAAACCTGTGCCGGCTTCCTTCGAGGTAATCGTACCGTGCGTCGAGACTGTCTATCTGCTCATAACGGTAACGCAGCAATAAGAAATCTTTGTCTTTGTAATAACGTGTGGTTCTATACGTGGCAGAAGTTATACGCTGGTAGTCTTCATGCCCATAGGTGGATTTCTTGACATTGAAATCCAGCCTGTTTCGCCACTTGCTTACAGGGAAAGCATAACGCAGCCCGATATCGAACAGGTTGTAATCATTAAAGTCTGTCGAAAAATAATTTGAAAGAAAAACAGACGAGGTGAATAGCAGTGCAGGCTGTTTTTTGCCCGTGCCCTTGCCAGCGATCACTTTATCGAAAGTGCCGATGGCCTGAACAAAGTCACCTGATTCATTGGATGCGACTTCCAGCGGAGCAAATTTTATGTTCGAGTCATAACCGTAAGACAGGTAGACATAGGAATGCCAGTCTTTGTAGCTAGCAAGTTTTCTCTTTACCGGCGGTTGCTTCACCAGTTTTTTTAACTGCTCATCGATAAGGCCAGACAGTTGAGGATCGAGCGATAGCGAGCGCCCGGTATTAAAAGCATCGATTGCCGCTTCCTTGTCTCCCTGCTTATTCTCTATCAGGGCGATATTATAGTAAGCGACAGCATTCAGGTTTTTATTGCCTGTCAGCTTTTCAAAATAGGCGCGGCTCTGCTCGTATTGTTCCAGCCTGTAGCAGACCGAGCCAAGGTTGTAATAAAGCGCGGGTAAGAACTTTTCCTGTGTTGCTTCTGGCTGTTGTAAGACAACCGTCAATGCCTGCTGAAAAGAACTTTTTGCCTCGGCGTACCGTTTTTTCTGATAATAATTTTTTGCCTGTTCCAGATATGATTCGATTTTACCGGTCGAGCCACCCGACTGGTCTTCAAGCTCAACCGTAAGATCCTGATTGTCGCGTTCGAGCTGTGGGCGTGAGCTATCCTCAGGCTCAGCATTAAGCTGACCGCATAATAAACATAACAGGAATCCAGCACTCACATCTATGTTGCTCAATTTCATCAGTGCTAATTATTACATGTGCCTCCATTGCACAACACCATTCGCAACATGTATATACTCACGCTTAAGCTTTTCTTAATTTTGCCTCTGCCGCCTCTGGTCTTATCAGTTACACGGCCAGATCAAGCATTTAACTGATGGCGAAGCATGATCCTTATGATTCGCGCGACGCTTCAGATTCATCCTGCTCTTCAGGCTCTTCAGGCTCATCTGGCTCATCTGGCTCATCTGGTTCATCTGGTTCATCTGGTTCATCTGGTTCATCTGGTTCATCTGGTTCATCTGGTTCATCTGGTTCATCTGGTTCATCTGGTTCATCTGGCTCATCTGGCTCATCTGGCTCGTCAGGTTCATCTGGCTTATCAGAATGCTCCCTTTCTTCTTCATCCTCTGGCGTACCATGACCGTGCGTTTTATCGTTATCTTCACCGTCCTTGTCATGCTTATCATACGAGCTGCCCTTTTCTATATGCCTGTCCGAGCCATCATCGATACCGGGGAGCACCAGGGTATGAACACCAATTAACTGCTCGTCATTATCGATGATGCGGATCGTTATCTCGTCGAGCTCATCGGGTGACGCTAATGCGACAGAAGGTGCACACATGCAGGCAACAACTGCAGGATATAGCAAACGTTTTTTCAATGGCATTTTCATTTCGAATACAAATTATCCGCGACTAGCCCTGTTTCATACTGTCGAGATTATAGAAGACGTTACCCGGCCCTTTGTACCTGGTTTTGATGTGCATCACTTTTTCTTTCCCCTTGAGCTGGACACGTGTAGTGATGGCACCATCGCCTTTTGCGATGCCTACGACTGGCAACGAGATAACATTAACACCTTTTTGCAAACCAGTGGTCCAGTTGACCTGCTTCTTGTTACCAAGACCTTTCAGCTCCAGGTTATCTGAAATCTCCACATACATTTCCACCACATCGAGGTCCTGTTCAGAATCGATAGCTACCGAGATATCACGAGCCTGGTCACTGACCATGACAAAAACAGGTGATCCTTTATCTTTCTGTGTAACATTCAGCATGCCAAGCCACAGTACGAACGCTGATACCATCGCAGCTGCCGCAAACTTGTAGAAGTAACCCTGGTTTTTACCTGTCTCCTGCCCCGAGCCCTGCACTGCAGATCTGATGGCCCGTTGTTTAAAATCCTCCGACGCGGCCGGCACAGGCAGTGACTGCAATAACTGCCGCTGAGTTCGGATAGACTGGATATCGTGTGTACAACTCTCGCAGCTAGAGCAATGCTTATCGACAGCTTCAGCATCCTCTGCTGAAAGCGCCTGATCGACGTAGTCATAAAGTAAAGTTTTAAACTTGTCACAACTCATCATTTCATCTCCTCTTCATTATTATCACGCTTCTCACAACCGAAAAGTTCCATCTCTGTCAGCTCTCGTACGCGGTTTCTACTGCGGTGAAGGCGTGATTTCAGTGTTCCCAGCGGCGTTTGCGTTATGTCAGACACTTCGCTCAGGGTATATCCTTCGGTGTCATGCAGCATCAGAACGAGCCGCTGGTCGTCATTCAGCTGCTGGACGGCATCGATAATAATTTTCTGCTGGTTCGATAACTCGGTAAGCTCGTAGGGCGTCATGCTATCCGACCGGGCATTCTCCGGTATCTCGTCCGGACTGATCACCGCCAGGGCACGCTGTTTTTTACGGTAGTTATCGACATAGAGGTTATACAGCGAACGCATCAGCCATGGTTGGAGTGACTCGATACCTTCTAACATCTCAAGCCGGGGAAACAGCTTCGTCAACAGTAACTGTACCAGCTCTTCAGCATCATCCGAACACTGACATAGACGAAAGGCAAAACGATATAGAGTGTCGATGTATGGCGAGACCAGCTGTTCGAACCTGTCAGCAGGCTTCATACGCTGTTTGAACAGTTTAACGATGCTCATAATAGTTCTACTATAACTCAAATATATTGCATGAACTTGCCAGCTGATCATGTCGCTACATGATCAGACAAAGCACTCAGACAACAGAAAGCTGTGGACCAGTTTATACCGGTCCACAGCTTTCATGAACAACAGGCGCACTAAAAGTGCAATGATTACTGTTATCTAGTCAAGTTCATTCTCATGGCAATCATGGCAGGTAACCTGGTGCCCCTTGTTGAAGACAGCTGTTGCTCCACCGTTGCATACTGATGCGACATTGCCGCCTTCATCGTCATCCTCGTCATCACACTGCAGGGTGCGTGTCGTAGCCATTACAGACAACACGCTACCTTCACCATTTTGACCATGACATGCACGGCACTCATCTTCCCTGTCTTCCGCGATATCTTCATGACCGCCATTAGCAAACCAGGTATCACCGACGGCATGCATACCGTGCGGCCCATCCAGCGTTGCTCTCAATCTGCCATCAGCAGAGAAATCTGTCTCCGAGTGGCAGGCTATGCATTCCACGATGCTGCCGCTATGACCCTGTATCTGAGTCGCAGCTATATTATCGTTGGCAAACGGGTTCTGGTTTGGCCATATGGCATGTGTACTGTTATGACAACCTTCACACATGACACCACCGTGCCCTTTGCTCAGGCGATAGAGTACATCGACCGTCTCACCTTTAGCATTGCTGCTCTGATTCTCTGCAAACCTTGAGCCGGAGGACCTGTGTATAGCAGAAACTTTTACCGGATCAGCCACACCAGGCACATCGATAAACTCTGTTACATAGGACTGTAACAGCCGGATACCATCATCAGCGATGATGGCATTTGCCGGATGATTTTTTTGCATGGCATCACCGGTATGGCATGACTGGCAGCCCGGTTCAGTAGCCCATGGCACGCGTAGTGAACCATCGAGCACAAAATCTGCTGGATTATCACTCGCGACCTTTAATGTGAAATCGTTGCCGACCTGCTGCATATCGCCATGACAGTCCTGACAGACGACACCGCCGGAAAACATTGCACCGCGCAAACACTGTGTACGCTTTCCAGGGTGGCATTGATAGCAGGTCTGTCCCAGGATGGCTTCGGCGGTTTCTGTTAGACGACCGGTCGGTGCCGGCATATCTGGGAACAGCGCTTTCGCGCCCTGTCCATCGCCAGCATCGTAATCCGGCAGACTGCCATGATGTCCGTGCATGGCACGCGACATACTGATGTGGCTGAGCTGCTGCCTGCCCATTATTCCCTGCTCGGGCTCATTCACCGGGCCCGACTGGGTAAGGTCCAGCGCGGGTGAGTAATGGCAGCGAGAACATTGCACCGGCGTCTGGTTAGAAAGGCAGTTAACGTCACCCGGGTTTGCCGCAAGATCACAGCTCTGTGAGACCAGTGTTTTATCAGCACTCCAGTTCTGGTAATCAGCACCATGTTTGACATCGTGTAAGCGTAATATATTTATCTTCGCCGTATTCAACAGCTGCTGGGTACGTGTTTCGCCTGGCGGCTCATCATCCAGCAACAGCACGTCAAAGGCTGTTTCGGTAACACCTGCACCGAGACATTGATCAGACTGGATATTTGCGGGCAGTGCCGGATCCAGACAATCGACGGCAGCAACATGGCAGTTCTGGCAATCTGCCTCCGAAGCCACAGGTAAGACAATATCGACCGAAGCCAATGCGTTTTGTGTCTGACTGTCACGTGCAACGACCTGCATCATGGGGTAGGTATTGCTGCGTCCTGCATCATCGACTGGCATGATAGGGATTCCATCTGCGGCGAACCAGTTCATATCGGTTCCCCGAAAACCAAAATCGAAGCCTGTAAAGAACGGCAGATCACGATCAAACCGGTCAAACAGCTGCGGCTCATTGACAGCTCCCGGCATATGCTGCTGGCCAACCACCAGCAGCGATGGATCAAAGGGACTTGCCGGGTATAAATGTGTCGCCGACGGTACCGGAATGCCGACATCCGCGCTTAACGGTTCAAACAAGGACAATAGACTGGGGCAATCGAAAAGCGTAACAGGGTCATCACACAAGCCGCTAAGGTCATCCCCTCCTAGAGTCGACATCACCTGTACCCCGGGATATAGCGGTGCATAATTCAGGCCACCTATCGTATAGTTCTGACCGGCATTCACACCAGCAGGCAGCAGCACGCCACTGTCTGACGAAAAGTTTGATTTGTAGATTCCATTTTGATTCTCAGAACTGGTATTGATCGAGTCCCCGCCCAGTCCGAGGGGACCGTCCGGATCTGTCAGCAATACTGGATCATTCGGGTTACTGACAGCATGGTAGGTTACCTTGATACCAGTATCATCGCGAATAACAGGTGATGATGACGAGGTACCGCGTTCGATAACCTGTGCATGCACCACGTTAAATGGCGGCAAGATGCTAAAAATCTGGTAATCAAGATCAGCACAGTGCATGCCGAGGTCATTCGCTGCCAGCACTTTGAAAGGACCATTGCTAAAAGCGTCATCGGCTATTGATCCATCATTACAGTCTGCGGGCGCATCGGTCACATCCTTATCTATCTCGTTAATCGATGATACTGCCGTGACAGCACAGGGGACGGATGAAGGCCTGTCGAGCTCAATCATCCATTCTTCTTTATCGACTTCATGTACAGCAATCACTTCCTGATTAGCACTGTTGAGAATCGTAACCTTGTCTATGCCTATAGATTTGCCTGAGAACACCAGACGCGAATCGCCCGCCTCCCATTTTGCGGTATCGAATGTAAATAATGAGGCTTCCTGGGTACAGGCGGCCAGGACAAACAGTAGCGGTAGCAACATAAAAGAAACTGCAATCCTGTACTGATATGTTTTTGATAAACATGAAGAATTTGTCTTTAGCTGCGCCATTATCAACCCCATGAAGTACTTATTGGTTCATTTCACAAAAATATATCTCTTATAAATACCTCACGTTGAATGTGGCAATATGGTTCCACAAATCATCAAGACTTTGCAGCATTACCTTAATTAATTCCGATGTCTTATAAATGCACCTATAAAAGTCCCGGCAAGTTACAGTATTCAAGTAGTAGCAACCAGACCGCTAAGGCATTTTTTACAGGCGAAAAAAAAACCAGCATCAAGCTGGTTTTTTTCTATAGCCGGATATTGCTACTTAGTCAGCATCAGCGGCAACAGCATCTTCCGGACGGTCGACCAGTTCGATGTAAGCCATGGGCGCTGCATCACCGGAACGAAAACCGCACTTCATGATGCGTGTGTAACCGCCAGGACGGTCTTTATAACGTGGCGCCAGTTCATTGAACAGCTTACCGACCATCTCTTTATCGCGCAGCTTGGAGAAAGCTGAACGGCGGTTTGCAACCGAATCACTCTTCGCCAGGGTAATAAGCGGTTCTGCGACACGACGTAACTCTTTTGCTTTGGGCAGAGTTGTCTTGATGATTTCATGATCAAACAGTGAATTAGTCATATTGCTGAACATCGCTTTACGATGACTGCTATTTCTATTCAGTTTGCGACCGGATTTATGATGACGCATGATTTATAACCTTTATATCTTGACCAGTTAATTACTGATCTAATCTTGTTAAATTAACTAGCTTCTTCTTTCTCGCGAATAGAAGCAGGTGGCCAGTTTTCCAGCTGGATGCCCAGAGACAGTCCATGTGAGGCAAGTACGTCTTTGATCTCAGTCAGAGATTTCTTGCCCAGGTTCGGTGTCCGCAGCAGTTCGACTTCAGTACGCTGTATCAGGTCACCGATATAGTAAATGTTTTCTGCTTTCAGGCAGTTAGCTGAACGTACTGTCAGCTCCAGCTCGTCGACAGGACGCAACAGGATTGGATCGATATCTGCTTCTTCGTCTTCAGCCACTTCATCTTCCATGCTCTGCAGGTTAACGAATGATGAAAGCTGGGCCTGCAGGATAGTCGCCGCCGTACGTATCGCTTCTTCCGGATCGACAGTACCATTGGTCTGCAGATCTATGATCAGCTTGTCCAGGTTTGTACTCTGGGCAACGCGAGCATTTTCCACATTGTATGAAACACGGCGGATCGGGCTGAACGAAGCATCCAGCTGCAGGCTGCCGATGATTGCTGACTCGGCATCGATCTTGCGAGCGTTTGACGGCTGGTAACCGCGTCCTTTTGCTACTTTCATGGTAACGTTTAAGACACCATCGCTGTTCACGTTAGCGATAACGTGGTCAGGGTTCACGATCTCTACATCATGACCGGTCTCGATATCACCTGCAGTGACGACACCTGCACCTGACTTACTGATAGTGATCGTCTGCTCATCATTGCTGTGCATGATCAGGGCAACGCCTTTCAGGTTCAGCAGGATTTCCAGTACATCTTCCTGCACACCTTCCAGTGTACTGTATTCATGCACGACATTTTCTATCTGTGCTTCTACGATGGCACTACCTTCGATAGAAGACAACAGGATCCTGCGCAGTGCATTACCCAGGGTATGGCCAAAACCACGTTCCAGAGGTTCTAATGCAACTTTAGCGTGTGTCTCGCTAAAAGACTGTACATTGATAGTACGCGGTGTAAGAAGTTCATCTGTCGCTGACATGTGTTATATGCTCCCCTACTTGGAATAAAGTTCGACGATTAACTGTTCGTTGATCTCTGCTGAAAGATCAGCACGCTCAGGAACGTTTTTATACACAGCTTCAAGTTTAGAATCGTCTAATGAAATCCACTCAACAATGCCGTTCTGCTTCGCCATATTGATCGAATCAGCGATGCGTGTCTGTTTTTTAGCTTTTTCACGGATCGAGATCACGTCATTTGCTTTTACCTGGTAAGAAGGAATGTTGACCACAACATTGTTCACCATCACAGATTTATGGTTAACCATCTGTCTTGCTTCGGCACGAGTAGCACCAAACCCAGAACGATATACTACGTTATCGAGGCGCCGCTCCAGCAGTTGCAGCAGGTTTTCACCGGTAGAACCTTTGAGACGGGCGGCTTCTTTGTAGTAATTACGGAACTGCTTTTCCAGGACTCCGTAGATACGACGTACTTTCTGTTTTTCACGCAGCTGTAAGGCATAGTCAGAAAGACGTGTGCGACGTGCACCGTGCTGACCAGGTACCTGGTCGAGCTTGCATTTACTGTCTAGCGGACGTAAAGAAGATTTAAGTTCTAAATCCACGCCTTCACGACGACTTAGTTTACATTTTGGTCCAGTATATTTAGCCATAAAATTCTCTTAATCGAATCGCTTACTACACGCGGCGACGCTTTGGTGGGCGACAACCGTTGTGCGGAATAGGTGTTACATCGGAAATATTAGTAATCTTGAAACCGATATTGTTCAAAGAACGAATCGCAGATTCACGCCCAGGACCGGGTCCACGAACCATGACTTCAACGTTTTTCATACCGTAATCTTTCGCACGTGTGCCGGCACGTTCTGCAGCGATCTGCGCAGCAAATGGCGTGCTCTTACGAGAGCCACGGAAACCAGAACCACCTGATGTAGCCCATGCCAGAGTATTACCCTGACGGTCGGTGATGGTTATAATCGTGTTGTTAAATGTTGCATATACGTGCGCAACACCGTCAACGACGGTACGTTTGATTTTTTTCTTTGCTTCAGGCTTCGCCATGTGAATACTCTATATTTCTCTAATTAGATTATCGCGCGATTATCGTGTTATGGGCCTACGAGGCCCCTTACGTGTACGTGCGTTTGTTTTTGTGCGCTGACCACGTAGTGGCAGACCGCGACGATGACGGATACCGCGGTAACAGCCCAGGTCCATCAGACGTTTGATACTCATTGAAACTTCACGGCGAAGATCGCCTTCGACAGAGTATTTGCCAACCTCAGTACGCAGTGTTTCCAGCTGCTCTTCCGAGAGTTCACCAATCTTTGCATCTTCAGCAATACCGGTAGCCGCGCAGATCTGCTGAGCACGGGTTTGACCGATGCCATAGATGTGCCTTAAGCCAATTACCGTGTGCTTATTTTGTGGAATGTTTATACCTGCAATACGAGCCATTTTTGTTACCGTTTATTCGCGACAAAGCGCGCAATTTTACTAATAATATGGGCCTAAATCAATAGGAGTACGTCAACCTGATTATCACTTAAACCTGAACCGCTCTAACCCTGGCGCTGTTTATGACGAGGATCTGAACAGATCACACGCACGACACCGCTACGCTTAACGATTTTACAGTTGCGACACATTTTCTTTACTGATGCACGTACTTTCATTTTCTTAGCCCTGCTGCTTTAAACTTACAACTACCTAATAATGCCAGATCGCCAGGTTATCGCTTATAACCGTCAAGATTGGCCTTTTTCATAATACCTTCATACTGGTGTGACATCAGATGCGACTGTATCTGAGCCATGAAGTCCATCACTACGACGACGATGATCAATAATGACGTACCGCCGAAGTAAAATGGAACATTCCAGTACAAAATCAAAAACTCTGGTAACAGACACACTGCTGTGATGTACATCGCACCAACAAATGTCAGGCGTGTCATTACCTTGTCAATATACTTCGCAGTCTGCTCACCTGGACGTATGCCGGGAACAAACGCACCACCGCGCTTCAGGTTATCTGCTGTATCACGCGCATTAAACTGTAATGCGGTGTAAAAGAAGCAGAAAAATATGATCGCCACGGCGAATAAAATTATATAAATCGGCTGTCCCGGTGAAATCTTGGCAGCGACATCCGACAACCACTCCATTCCCTCTGTCTGACCGGTCCAGCTGGCCATCGTTGCCGGGAACAGGATTATGCTCGAAGCAAAAATCGGCGGAATCACACCCGCCATATTCAGTTTCAGCGGCAGGTGACTGCTCTGCGCCTGGTAAAGGCGTCGACCCTGCTGCTTCTTGGCATAGTTAACCGTAATACGGCGCTGCCCTCTTTCGATAAAGACTACAAATGCTGTAACTGCAACCGCCACGATAAACAGCACGATGATCGCCAGTGTATGTAACTCACCTGTCCTTACCAGTTCCAGCGTACCGCCAACTGCGGATGGCAGACCTGCAACGATACCCGCGAAGATGATGATGGATATACCGTTACCAATCCCGCGTTCAGTCACCTGCTCACCCAGCCACATCAGGAACATGGTGCCAGTCACCAGTGTCACTGCAGAGGTAAAGATAAAGCTTATACCCGGGTTCATCACCAGCGGTGATGCACCGATCGATTGCCCCTGCAGTGCAACCGATATGCCAACTGACTGGAAGCTTGCCAGTACCAGGGTAAAATAGCGGGTGTACATTGCTATCTTACGACGCCCGGGTTCACCTTCCTTTTTCAACTGCTCCAGTGACGGTACCGTAACTGCCAGCAACTGCATGATAATCGATGCCGAAATATAAGGCATGATACCTAGTGCAAACAGTGACATACGGCTAAGCGCACCACCGGAGAACATGTTAAACACGCCCAGGATACTGCCCTTTTGCTGATCGAATAATGCTGACAGCACCGTTGGGTCAATACCCGGTACAGGAATAAATGTTCCTATACGAAAAACGATCAATGCGCCTATAACAAACAGAAGACGCTGTTTTAGTTCCGCAAAATTAGGATTACCCATTAATAGTTACCGCAAGACCTCTCCACCGGGAAAGTGTCTTTACTCTGCATCCTCGATTTTACCACCGGCTGCCTCGATCGCTTTACGAGCACCGGGAGTTACTTTAATTCCTTTCAGGTTTACTGCTTTAGTAATTTCGCCCGAAGCTATTACTTTTGCTTTCTGCGTGATCGCTGACACAACGTCAGCCTTGATCAATGCAGCCAGGTCGATGACGTCTGCATCGACTTTAGTCAATTCATCGAGGCGTACTTCTGCACTCAGTTTTGCAGCACGCGATGAAAAACCAACTTTAGGCAGACGACGCTGTAAAGGCATCTGACCGCCTTCAAAACCGACTTTCCTGAATCCGCCAGAACGTGACTTTTGACCTTTGTGACCACGGCCACATGTCTTACCCAGGCCCGAACCGATACCTCGGCCAACTCGCTTACTATTTTTCTTGCTGCCTGCAGCAGGTTGAAGTGTATTCAAATGCATCGTTATAACTCCTCAACGCTGACCATGTAATAGATCTTGTTAATCATGCCACGATTTTCAGGTGTATCCTGAACAGTAACAGTGTGATTAGTACGCAATAAACCAAGACCACGGGCGCAAGCTTTATGTGCTTTCAAACGACCAATAGTGCTTTTAGTCAGCGTAACTTTTAATTCTTTGTTAGCCATGAGCCTATCTACCTGAACCTGTTAACGGGCCTTATTAACCCAGTATCTCTTCAATTTTCTTACCGCGTTTCGCAGCGACATATTCTGGTGATGACATAGTAGTCAATCCATTAATAGTTGCGCGAACAACATTAATCGGGTTGCGAGTACCATTGATCTTAGCCAGTACGTTCTTCACGCCTACAGCTTCGAAGACAGCGCGCATCGCACCGCCGGCGATAATACCGGTACCTTCTGATGCCGGCTGCATATACACATTGGCCGCACCATGAATACCAGTAGTAGGATGCTGCAAAGTATCACCTTTTAATGGAACAGCTCTCATATTCTTACGTGCTTTATCCATTGCTTTTTGAATAGCCAGTGGGACTTCTTTCGCTTTGCCGTAACCAAAGCCGATTGTGCCATTACCATCACCAACAACTGTCAGTGCAGTAAAACCAAATTGGCGACCACCTTTAACTACTTTCGCTACACGGTTTACAGCAACTAATTTTTCGATGAGATCATCTTTATTTGCTGAAGAATCTGCTTGTGCCATGTTTGAACCCTTGTTTAAGCTTGTATGCTTATTCTATAAATAAAACGTTATATATTTAGAGCCTGAAGTCGAACTAGAACTCTAAACCACCTTCACGAGCTGCATCAGCCAGTGCTTTTACACGTCCGTGGTAACGGAAACCTGAACGATCGAATGCAACTGAAGTAACACCTGCTGACTTTGACTTCTCAGCAATTGCTTTTCCTACCAGTGCCGCCGCATCTGTATTACCGGTATATTTCGCATCACCTGCAACACCTTTCTGTACGGTAGACGCAGCTGCAACAACTTTACTGCCATCCGGTGTAACGACCTGTGCGTAGATGTGACGAGGTGTACGGTGAACAGTCAGGCGATGTGCGCCCAGTTCACTGATTTTTGCGCGTGTTCGCTTAGCACGACGCATTCTGTTAGCTTTTTTAGATATCATCTTCGTTACCTAGTTATTTTTTCTTCGCTTCTTTACGTATTACACGCTCGTCTGAATATCTGACACCTTTGCCCTTATATGGCTCCGGTGGACGATAAGCACGTATTTCCGCACATACCTGGCCGACTTTCTGCTTGTCTGCTCCTTTGACATTGATCTCTGTCTGGCTAGGTGTTTCTATGGTGATGCCTTCCGGTACTGCATATTTAACCGGGTGTGAAAAACCCAGTGACAGATCAAGAACATTACCCTGCATCTGGGCCCTGTAACCAACACCGATCAACTGCAACTGCTTGGAAAAACCTTCGGTGACACCGACGACCATGTTATCGACGAGTGAACGCATAGTACCGGCCATTGCCATGCTGCCTTTTGAGTCATCATTAGGCGAGAACACGAGTGCGTTATCTTCCTGTTTTACACTGACGGTTTCATGCAGGTCCATAGACAGGTTACCTTGCTTACCTTTTGCGGTAATCGTCTGACCATTGATGTTTATTTCAGCACCAGCTACAAGTTCGACAGGTTTTTTAGCAATACGAGACATTGTTTTTCTCTAAAATATTTATGTTTCTAATAACTTTATGTATAAGGCCGTTTATTAACAAACGGTACAGATAACTTCGCCACCACGACCTGAGGCACGTGCCTCACGATCAGTCATCACACCAGCCGATGTAGATACGATAGCGATACCCAGGCCATTCAAAACTTTAGGCAGGTCATCTTTGTTCCTGTATATACGCAATCCAGGACGGCTAACACGTTTCAGCTCATCGATAACCGGACGGCCTTCGTAATACTTAAGTGTCACAGTCAAGCTTGGTTTAGCTGCATCATCTGAAGAATAACCGGCTATATAACCTTCGTCGAGCAACACTTTTGCGATCGCAAGTTTTAACTTGGACGATGGCATAGTTACATCAGCTTTAGATGCTGCTTGCGCGTTACGAACGCGAGTTAGCATATCTGCAATAGGATCTGACATCATAATGAAATACCTCTTACCAACTAGCCTTAACTAGACCAGGAATGTCGCCACGCATCGCAGCTTCACGTAATTTGTTTCTGCATAGACCGAACTTACGGAATACGCCATGTGGGCGGCCGGTAATACGGCAACGGTTGCGTCCACGTGAACGGCTAGAATCTCTTGGTAAAGACTGCAGCTGAGTCTGAGCTTCCATCTTTTCGTCAAAACTTGCGTTTTGATCTATCAGTACAGCTTTATATTTTGCACGCTTCTCAGCATACTGTTCTACCAGGCGAGTGCGCTTGCGCTCACGAGCTATCATTGATTTCTTAGCCATATGTTATTTACTGCCCTGCTTACTTTCCCCTTTGAACGGGAAATTAAATTCTTTTAACAATGCCAGACCACTTGCGTTGTCTTTTGCAGTTGTTGTTATACAAATATCCATACCACGGATCACGTCAATTTTTTCGTACTCGATCTCCGGGAAGATAATCTGTTCCTTGACACCCATGTTGTAGTTTCCACGTCCGTCGAAAGACTTTGGATTCAGGCCACGGAAGTCACGAACACGTGGGATAGAGATGCTGATCAGGCGATCGAGAAACTCGTACATCTGTTCACGACGTAAAGTTACTTTACAGCCTATCGGGTAACCGTCTCGCACTTTGAAAGAAGCGACCGATTTACGCGCCAGGGTAGTTACTGGTTTCTGACCGGTGATCTTTTCCATATCACCCAAAGCATTCTCTAATACTTTCTTGTCACCAATAGCTTCACCCAAACCCATGTTTAAAGTGATCTTGGTAATACGTGGCACATCCATAACATTCTTGTATGCACCCGTTGCCATTAAATTCTTAACGACAGTATCACGATAATATTCTTGTAATCTTGACATGACTCTCTATACCTTAAACGTCAACGACTTCGCCGTTTGACTTGAAGTAACGAACTTTACGACCGTCTTCCAACATCTTAAAACCGACCCGATCACCTTTGTTAGTCATCGGGTTAAACAGCATGACGTTAGAAATATCCATCGGCATTTCCTTCTCGATAATACCGCCTTCTACACCGGCCATCGGGTTTGCCTTGGCGTGCTTCTTGACCATGTTCACGGCTTCGATAAGGATGCTGTCGTCTGCAACTTTGAGCACAGTACCCTGGCGTCCTTTATCTTTACCGGCAATGACGATGACCTGGTCACCTTTCTTAATACGTTTCATTATCTTCTGCCTTTACAATACTTCAGGTGCAAGTGATACGATCTTCATGAACTTCTCATTACGCAGTTCACGAGTGACCGGGCCAAATATACGTGTACCAACTGGCTGCAGGTTTGCGTTCAAGATCACAGCTGCGTTAGAGTCGAAACGGATTGAAGAACCATCAGCACGACGAACGCCTTTCTTTGTACGCACTACAACAGCGTTATACACTTCACCTTTTTTTACCTTACCGCGTGGGATAGCATCTTTGATACTGACCTTGATGACGTCACCAACACGGGCATAACGACGGTGTGAACCACCCAATACTTTGATACACATCATGCTGCGCGCACCGCTGTTATCGGCTGAATTCAAAATAGTTTGCATTTGTATCATGGTTTATACCTAACTCGTGTGCCTAAAAATTAAAGCAATTAATAATTAAAGCTCAGGAGCTTTTTCAACAATTTTTACAAGTTTCCAGGACTTTGTCTTGGACATTGGACGACACTCTTCGATCAGGATGGTATCGCCTTTGTTACATTCGTTAGCTTCATCATGAAGACGTATCTTGGTCGAACGCTTGATAAACTTTCCATAGATAGGATGTTTAATACGACGCTCGATCATGATGGTTGCAGACTTGTCGCCCGCATTGCTTGTAACCACACCTTGCAGTGTTCGTTTAGTCGCAGTTTCGTTTGTTACTGCTGTTTCAGCGCTGGTCATTATGAATCACCTTTCTTGTTAGCTGCTGCACCGGCTTGTGCCATTTCAGTCAACACAGTTTTGATGCGCGCAATATCATGACGCACTGCACTGAAACGATGGATCTTAGGTGTATTACCAGAACCCATTTGCATGCGCAGATTAAACTGCTCACGGCGTAGGTTTAATAATTCAGTGTTTAAGTCTTTTTCAGACATTTTTCTATATTCTTGAGCAGAAGCCATTACATCACCGCACGAATAACAAAAGTTGTTTTAATAGGCAGCTTGTTTGCTGCCAGACGGAAAGCTTCACGCGCCAGCTCTTCTGACACACCTTCCATCTCATATAACACGGTACCTGGCTGCACTTTCGAACACCAGTAATCCACATTACCCTTTCCTTTACCCATACGAACCTCGAGAGGCTTGCTTGATATAGGCACATCAGGAAATACACGAATCCAGATCTTACCGTTACGTTTTACTTTACGTGTCATGGCACGACGAGCCGCTTCGATCTGGCGAGCAGATACACGACCACGTTCTGCAGCTTTCAGACCAAACTCACCGAAGCTGACCTTGTTGCCAGATTGAGCAAGACCACGGTTCTTGCCTTTAAACATTTTGCGAAATTTTGTACGCTTAGGTTGTAACACGTTTCTTATCCTCTATTTATGTCGGTGGTCTGGGTTATTTACCCGCACCAGCGGCAGCGCCAGCCCCGGTAGCTTTTTGGCCTGCGTCTTTAGTATCCAGCTCTTTATAAAGGTCAAATATCTCGCCTTTATAAATCCAGACTTTAATACCTAGAATGCCATAAGTTGTTAATGCTTCATGTGTACCGTAATCGATATCAGCACGTAATGTATGAAGAGGCACACGGCCTTCTGCGTACATCTCGCTACGGGCGATCTCAGCACCATTAAGACGACCACCGATCTTTATCTTGATTCCCTGTGCACCCATACGCATGGTGTTCTGAATCGCACGCTTCATCGCACGTCTGAACATCACACGACGCTCAAGCTGTTGCGCGATACTTTCAGCAACTAGTTTTGCATCAAGCTCAGGCTTACGAATCTCTTCGATATTTACTTTCACTGCATTTACATGCAGTCCGATTATCTTCGCCACTTCCTTACGAAGCATCTCGATGTCAGCACCTTTCTTGCCGATGACAACACCTGGACGCGCAGTGTGGATCGTGACATTTGCTGATCCGGTAGGACGCTCGATCTGTATACGGCTAACATTGGCATTGGCCAGCTTGTTACGTAAAAACTCGCGCACTTTGATGTCAGCATTCAACAGATCGGGGAAATCTTTAGTCGATGCATACCACTTTGCATTCCAATCAGTTGAAATACCTAGACGAATACCTACTGGATGTACTTTTTGACCCATCGTTATCTCTCTTTATGCGTCTGACACACAAACCGTAATATGGCTTGTACGTTTCAAAATTCGGTTAGCACGTCCTTTCGCACGTGGCTGAATACGTTTCATTGTCGGACCTTCATCAACAAATACTTTTGCAACGCGAAGCTCGTCGATATCAGCTCCTTCGTTATGCTCTGCATTCGCTATCGCAGACTCCAGTACCTTTTTCATCAGGTCTGATGATTTTGTTACGCCAAAATTTAAAGCGTCTAATGCTTTATCAACAGGCAAGCCGCGAATCTGATCAGCGATCAAACGACATTTCTGCGGTGATATACGCGCGAATCGATGTTTTGCAATTACTTCCACAATGAATACCTTTGCTCTTCTCTAAAATAACCAGGCTATCGCTACTTGGCCTTCTTGTTTGCAACGTGACCCTTGTAAGTACGGGTCAGTGCGAACTCACCCAACTTATGGCCAACCATGTTCTCATTAACCAGAACCGGCACATGCTGCCTGCCGTTATGTACCGCGATGGTTAAACCAACCATTTCAGGGAAAATTGTTGAACGACGCGACCAGGTTTTAATTGGTTTGCGATCGTTATTTTCAACCGCTGTGTTCACTTTATTGATCAGGTGATGATCGATAAATGGACCTTTTTTTAATGAACGTGGCACTTAACTTTCCTCAATTATTTGTTTCTACGACGGACAATCATGTTGTCTGTACGTTTATTACTACGTGTTCTGTAACCCTTGGTAGGCATACCCCATGGCGACACAGGATGACGACCACCGGATGTACGGCCTTCACCACCACCATGCGGATGGTCAACCGGGTTCATAACAACACCACGGACGGTCGGACGGACACCGCGCCAGCGAGAAGCACCCGCTTTACCCAGTGAGCGCAGTGAGTGTTCTGAATTACCCACTTCGCCGATAGTCGCACGGCAATCAGTATGGATCTTACGCATCTCACCTGAACGTAAACGCAAGGTAGCGTACATGCCTTCGCGAGCCAGAAGCTGGGCCGTGGTACCGGCGCTGCGAGCAATCTGCGCGCCCTTGCCTGGCTTCATCTCGATGCAGTGAATCTGTGAACCGACAGGGATATTTGCTAACGGCAAAGTATTGCCTGCACGGATAGGCGCATCACTTCCAGATTGCAGCACATCACCAGCTTTGATACCTTTGGGTGCGATGATGTAACTCTTGACGCCATCCTGATAAACCAGCAGTGCGATGTTTGCGCTACGGTTAGGGTCATACTCAAGGCGCTCAACGCGAGCAGGGATACCGTCTTTATTGCGCTTGAAATCTATAATACGGTAGCGTTGCTTATGACCACCACCAACGTGGCGAGTACTGATACGACCAGCATTATTACGGCCACCGGACTTATTCTTGCTTTCGGTCAGTGAACGCTCAGGAGCACCTTTATGCAAATCTTTATTTACAACCTTGACGACGAAACGACGTCCAGGTGATGTTGGTTTGGTTTTTACTATAGCCATGACTAACCCGTTTTAACTCGTAGTTCTAGTTCGCACCAGCGAAATCAATATCATTATCCGGCATCAATGTAACGTACGCCTTACGCAGGTCAGAACGTTTACCAATGCGACCGCCAAAACGTTTAGTTTTGCCCTTGATGTTCAAGATGCGCACCTTGTCTACCTTTACTTTAAACATGCCTTCGACAGCCTGTTTAACCTCTGTTTTAGTAGCTGAAGACAGCACTTTAAAAACATGTTGATTCTGTTCGTCTGCTAACAACGCGCCTTTTTCAGACACATGAGGAGACACTAAAATCTGATGCATGCGTTCCTGGTTCATTATTTATCTCCCTCAGTACCACCAAGGCTTTCTTCGATCGCGCGCACCGCACCTACTGTCACGACAACATGGTCGTAGCGCGCTAGATTAACCGGGTTCATACCGGCAACATCCGTCACTTCTACATAAGGCAGGTTACGCGCTGAAAGATACAGGCTTTCATCACCGGTTTCGGTAACGATCAATGTCTTGCTAACACCCAGATCAGCCAGCTTCGCAGCCATCTGCTTTGTCTTAGGCGCATCGACAGTAATATCTTCTACCACGATCAGGCGCTGCTGACGATTTAACTCTGAAAGCATGGAACGGATACCGGTCCTGTACATCTTCTTGTTCAGCTTCTGCGTGTAATCACGTGGCTGAGCAGCAAAGGTAGTACCACCACTGCGCCACAGGGGGCTACGACTGGTACCGGCACGGGCACGGCCAGAACCCTTCTGGTTCCATGGCTTGGCACCACCGCCGCGTACTGCAGAGCGATTCTTCTGTGCGACTGTTCCTGCACGGCCGGCAGCCATATATGCAGTCACCAGTTGATGAATCAGACTTTCTTTGTATTCAAGACCAAACACTGCATCTGATACAGCGATTGTTTCTTTACTATTATGTAGTTGCAGATCCACGATTTTAATCTCTTATATATTCTTTAAAATTCTACTTATGCTTTAGCTTTGGCTTTAACAGCCGCTTTAACGATGACATCGCCGCCTTTTGAACCAGGTACAGAACCCTTGATCAACAGCAGACCGCGCTCGGCATCAACGCGCACCAGCTCGAGTGACTGCGTGGTGCGTCGTACGTTACCCATGTGGCCAGACATCTTCTTACCCTTGATCACGCGACCAGGTGTCTGACACATACCGATCGAACCGTTTGAACGGTGCGAGATCGAGTTACCGTGCGTAGCGTCCTGCATCGAAAAATTATGACGCTTGATACCACCCTGAAAACCTTTACCGATCGTGGTTCCGGTTACATCGATTTTCTGCCCTGCCTCGAACATCTCGAGAGACAGCTCACCACCGACAGCCAGCTCAGCAGCCTCGTCACCCTTTACACGGAATTCCCACAGACCACGGCCAGCTTCAACACCGGCTTTAGCATAATGCCCAGCCATTGGCTTGGTTACACGTGACGCTTTTTTAGAACCGGTGGTTACCTGGATTGCCTGGTAACCATCTGTTTCGTCAGTTTTAATCTGGGTAATACGGTTAGAAGCCACTTCGATCACTGTGACAGGTGTTGAAACACCATCTTCAGTGAATACGCGTGTCATACCCGCTTTTCTACCAATAACACCAATAGTCATATCTATGCCTACTACCAAAACTTGCTAATAAAAAACCAGCGCCTGAACCTATTCCAGCGGAATATCAGGGTGAGCCAGTTGGTTAATCACGAAATAATTCGTGACTAATAAATTTAATTCTTAAAAATGAATCTTTCCGTCGAGCAGTAACACTTGGCACTGCCCGGTTATAGTTTTCGCAGTATCCTCACTAATATATTTAGTGATTACAAGGACTTACGATAATTTATACTTTGCGTCGTAACTTTAAATAGCCAGCGTTTCTAACCACTGAACTATTAGCCAGGCAACAAAGGCGCGTATTATAAACTGTTTCTTATACAAGTAACAGTCTAAATACGACTTTTAACAGAATAATCTATTAAAATTTCCGTAACTATATTTACTTCTAGTTCAGCTTGATCTGGACGTCTACACCGGCAGACAGGTCAAGCTTCATCAGTGCATCAACAGTCTTGTCAGTTGGATCGATGATGTCCATCATGCGCTTGTGTGTGCGGATCTCATACTGGTCACGAGCATCCTTGTTCACATGCGGAGAAATAAGAATCGTGTAACGCTCTTTTTTCGTTGGCAGTGGAATAGGACCTTTTACATGGGCGCCGGTACGTTTCGCCGTCTCAACGATCTCACTGGCCGACTTGTCGATCAGGTGATGGTCAAACGCTTTTAAACGGATTCTTATGTGTTGATTTGCCATTATGTTTTACTCTTGGGGAATCTTATTCGATGATTTTAGAGACAACACCCGCACCAACGGTACGTCCACCTTCACGGATAGCAAAGCGCAAGCCTTCTTCCATCGCAATCGGGTTGATCAGGGTCACTGTCATTTTTACGTTATCGCCCGGCATTACCATCTCGGTACCTTCCGGCAGGTCACAGGCACCTGTCACGTCAGTCGTACGGAAGTAGAACTGTGGGCGGTAGTTGTTGAAGAATGGCGTGTGACGACCACCTTCATCTTTGCTTAATACATACACTTCGCACTCGAACTTGGTGTGCGGTGTTACGCTACCTGGCTTACAGCAGACCTGGCCACGCTCGACTTCTTCACGCTTCAGACCACGCAGCAGCAGACCAACGTTATCACCCGCTTCTCCTGTGTCCAGCAGTTTGCGGAACATCTCAACACCGGTACAGGTGGTCGTCTGGGTATCACGGATACCGACGATCTCGATCTCTTCACCAACGTTGATCACACCACGCTCGATACGACCGGTAACCACTGTGCCACGACCCGAGATAGAGAATACGTCCTCAACAGGCATCAGGAATGGCTGGTCAACCGCACGCTCTGGCAACGGGATGTAGTCATCCATCGCTGCAACCAGTTTCAGGATCGATGGCGCGCCGATATCTGAAGTGTCACCTTCCAGCGCTTTCAGTGCTGAACCCACGATGATCGGGGTATCATCACCCGGAAAGTCATAAGCATCCAGCAGCTCGCGGATCTCCATCTCGACCAGCTCCAGCAGCTCTTCGTCGTCAACCATGTCGGCCTTGTTCATGTACACCAGTACGTAAGGCACGCCGACCTGGCGTGACAGCAGGATGTGCTCACGGGTCTGTGGCATCGGGCCGTCTGCAGCAGATACCACCAGGATCGCGCCGTCCATCTGCGCTGCACCGGTGATCATGTTCTTCACGTAGTCGGCGTGTCCGGGACAGTCGACGTGTGCGTAGTGACGGGTTTCACTTTCGTATTCAACGTGTGAGGTCGCAATGGTGATACCACGGGCACGTTCTTCCGGGGCATTATCAATTTGATCAAAGGCTTTTACTTCACCGCCCTGTGCTTCCGCCATGACCTTGGTCATCGCCGCTGTCAGCGTGGTTTTACCATGGTCAACGTGACCAATTGTGCCTACGTTTACGTGCGGCTTGGTTCTTTCAAACTTTTCCTTAGACACTGCTATTACCTCTTCTCTTTTTATCTATTACGTTTATATAAAAATTACTATTAAAAAATTCTATAACCATCGTTGCTATATTTGCTACTGCTACATTCCAGTCTTGCTGGAAACAACCGCGTCGGAAATAGCCTTCGGCGCCTCCGCATATTTGTCAAACTCCATCGAGTACGTCGCCCTGCCCTGTGTTGCCGAGCGTAGCGATGTTGCATAACCGAACATCTCGGACAACGGTACCTCGGCTCGGATAATCTTGCCAGAAACCGTATCTTCCATACCATGGACGATACCGCGGCGCCGGTTAAGATCACCCATGACATCACCCATGTATTCTTCCGGCGTCACCACTTCGACCTTCATCATCGGCTCAAGTATTACCGGAGCCGCTTCCAGAGCACCCTGGCGGAAACACATCGAGCCGGCAATCTTGAATGCCATCTCACTCGAATCCACATCGTGATACGAGCCGTCATACAGGGTAACCTTTACATCTTCTACCGGGTAGCCGGCCAGCACGCCGCTGCGCATCTGCTCCTGCACCCCTTTATCAACAGCCGGTATGTACTCTTTAGGTACCGCCCCACCGACAATCTCATTAACGAACTGATAACCTGTGCCAGGTTTCTGCGGCTCTATCCTCAGATAAACATGGCCATACTGCCCGCGCCCACCAGACTGTCGCGCAAATTTCGCTTCATGCTCCACAGTTTTTGTGAGAGCTTCACGGTATGCTACCTGCGGATTACCGATATTGGCATTTACGCTAAACTCACGCAGCATACGATCGATAATGATCTCAAGATGAAGCTCACCCATGCCGGAGATAATCGTCTGGCCGGACTCTTCATCAGTATGCACACGGAAAGACGGATCCTCGTGTGCCAGCTTACCCAGCGCAACACCCATCTTTTCCTGGTCTGCCTTGGTTTTCGGCTCAACAGCTACCGAGATAACCGGATCCGGAAAATCCATCTTCTCCAGTGTGATCACCGCATTTGGATCACATAAGGTATCACCTGTAGTGACATCCTTGAGACCGATGGCAGCAGCGATATCACCTGCAAGTACTTCTTTAATCTCTTCGCGATGATTGGCATGCATCTGTACGATACGGCCAACACGCTCTTTCTTTCCTTTCACCGGGTTATAAACCGTATCCCCGGTTTTCAAAACACCCGAATATACACGGAAGAAGGTCAGGCTGCCGACGAATGGATCAGTCGCAATCTTGAACCCCAGAGCCGCAAATGGCGCCTTGTCATCTGATGGCCTCTCGGCCACTGTTTCATCTTTATCATCGAGGTGCCCGGTAATCGCTGGCACATCGACCGGTGACGGCATATAGTCGATAAAAGCATCGAGCATCGCCTGCACACCTTTGTTCTTGAACGCACTGCCGCAAAATACCGGCACGATCTCATTAGCCAGTGTTCGCAGCCGTATTCCCTGCCTGATATCTTCAGCGTCGAGATCACCGCTCTCGAGATACTTGTCCATCAACTCTTCGCTGGCTTCAGCAGCCGCTTCAACCATGACCTCACGTCGCTCGTTACAAAGTTCGAGCAACTCGGCCGGAATATCGCCTTCGACAAATTCCGAACCCAGGTTCTCCTGCTTCCAGCGGATCGCTTTCATCCGTACCAGGTCGACAACACCTTCGAAGTGTTCTTCTGCACCGATCGCAATCTGCATCGCTACAGGGTTAGCGCCAAGACGCTCTTTGATCTGCCCTACCACGCGCAGAAAATCCGCACCCGCGCGATCCATCTTGTTGACGAATGCCATGCGTGGCACATGATATTTATTTGCCTGCCGCCACACAGTCTCAGACTGCGGTTCGACACCTCCTACAGCGCAAAAAACGGCGCAAGCACCGTCTAGTACACGTAGCGAACGCTCAACTTCGATAGTGAAGTCAACGTGCCCCGGCGTATCAATAATGTTGATACGGTGCTGCTCGTACTGCTTGTCCATGCCACTCCAGAAACAGGTAGTCGCTGCGGAGGTAATAGTAATCCCGCGCTCCTGCTCCTGCTCCATCCAGTCCATGGTAGCCGCACCGTCATGTACCTCACCAATCTTGTGAGAAATGCCTGTATAAAACAGGATACGTTCGGTCGTTGTCGTCTTGCCCGCATCAATATGCGCCATGATACCAATATTTCGATAGCGCTTGATTGGCGTGGTGCGAGCCATGACTTCTGATCCTACTTATATTAAGGCCTGTTATTTATCCAGGCCGACAAACTTACTGCAAAGACTACCAGCGGAAATGCGCGAAAGCCTTGTTAGCTTCTGCCATACGGTGCGTATCTTCACGCTTCTTCACCGCGTTACCGCGATTTTCTGCTGCATCCATGAGCTCACCGGCTAATTTCAGCTGCATGGATTTTTCACCGCGCTTGCGAGATGCCTCGATCAACCAGCGCATAGCCAGCGCTGTACGACGAGCACTACGCACTTCAACAGGCACCTGGTAAGTCGCACCACCGACACGGCGAGACTTGACCTCTACCATCGGGCTGACATTTTCCAGTGCTTTATCGAGAACATCCATTGGCTCACCATCAGCCTTCTCACCGATGCGGTCCAGTGCGTTGTACAGGATGGTTTCAGCGACTGACTTCTTGCCGCCTCGCATGATCATGTTGACGAACTTGGTGATCTGGACGCTACCGAATTTAGGATCAGGCAGTACTTCTCGTTTGGGGACTTCTCTTCTTCTTGGCATTAGCTTTCTCTAGAATCTATTTCTCAAATTAACCCTTAGGGCGTTTAGTACCGTATTTAGAACGGCCCTGGCGACGTGTTTCTACACCCTGCGTATCCAGGCTACCGCGAACCACGTGGTAACGAACACCGGGTAAATCCTTAACACGACCACCGCGGATAAGAACCACGCTGTGCTCCTGCAGGTTATGACCTTCACCACCAATATAACTGGTCACTTCGAAGCTGTTAGTTAAACGCACACGTGCAACTTTACGCATCGCTGAGTTAGGCTTTTTCGGTGTAGTCGTATAAACACGGGTACATACACCACGTTTCTGCGGGCAAGCTTCAAGAGCAGGCACGTTGCTTTTTACAACTTTGCTACGGCGCGGTTTACGCACTAATTGGTTAATTGTTGTCATCTATAACTCCAAATTCCGTTAAATTTCAGATATTTAACGGCGCCCACTGGTATTTACTGCAGGCTCATAATAAACAACAGGCCCAGGATATTACTCGGGGGCCTGTCAAAAGAGGCGCAATTCTATGCTCACCACAGGTAACTGTCAAGTTTCCGGGGGCCAGAAAAGCGCCGTATAAAGGCATTTTTTCACCACAGAGGCACCGAGACGCTGAGAAAAACGCTTCGATGACAGGTTGCACCCCAGGCGCAACCAACATCAGTGACAACTCAGCATATTCGTGTGTCAGCAGTAAACCGTATTTAAGCGTCCTGCTCTGGCTTTTCAGCCTCTGCTGCATCAGTGGCATCCACGATTTCTGCAGGCATCTCTGAATCATCCAGGTCCTGGGTTGAAACATCCGCTAATTCAGCACTGGCCTCTTCTTCAGTGATGAATGCCGCTTCGATATCGGCGGTACGCTGGCGCTGCCTGTCCTCGTGGAAAGCAAGACCGGTACCTGCCGGTATCAGGCGACCGACGATAACGTTCTCTTTCAGACCGCGCAGCTGGTCACTGCCTCCTCGCACCGATGCTTCGGTCAGAACGCGAGTTGTTTCCTGGAACGATGCTGCCGAGATAAAGGATTCAGTTACCAGCGAACCTTTGGTGATACCTAACAGTATCGGTTCAAAGATCGCAGGCTCTTTGCCTTCCGCTACCAGCTGCTCGCACTCATCGATAACACGCGCACGTTCCACGATCTCACCTTTGAGGTAATTAGAATCACCACCTTCGATGATCTCGCACTTACGCAGCATCTGGCGGATGATCACTTCGATATGCTTGTCGTTGATCTTCACACCCTGCAAACGGTAGACGTCCTGGATCTCGTTGACCAGGTATTCAGCAAGTGCTTCCGCACCCAGCAGACGCAGGATATCGTGTGCACTGCGCTCACCATCGGCGATGATCTCGCCCTGCTCAACACGCTCGCCCTCGAATACGTTGATATGACGCCATTTCGGAATAAGTGATTCAACCTGTTCAGAGCTGTCTTTGGTGATGACCAGGCGTTGCTTACCCTTGGTCTCCTTACCGAAACTGACGACACCGGTTGCTTCCGCCATGATGGCCGGCTCTTTCGGCTTACGCGCCTCGAACAGGTCGGCAACACGCGGCAGACCACCGGTAATATCACGAGTCTTACTGGACTCCTGAGGGATACGGGCGATAACATCACCGACTGACACATTGTTGCCGTCCTGGATATTGATGATCGCACCAGATGGCAGGAAGTAACGCGCAGGCTGTTCAGTACCAGCGATATTGAGGTCTTTACCCTTGGCATCAACCAGGGTAATCAGTGGACGCATATCCTTACCTGCTGTCGGACGCTGTTTCGGATCGATAATGACGATAGATGACAGACCGGTAATCTCATCAGTCTGCTTCTGCACACTGATACCTTCAGCAAAATCGGTAAATTTAACCTTACCTTCCACCTCGGTAATGATCGGGTGAGTATGCGGATCCCAGGTCGCTACGACCTGTCCGGCTGCGACATCACCGCCTTCTTCGACAGAGATCACCGCACCGTATGGAATCTTGTACAATTCACGCTCACGGCCCTGTTCATCAGTCACACCCAGTTCACCGGAACGGGAAACCGCCACCAGGTTACCGCTGGTCTGATGCACTACCTTGATATTATGCAGACGGACTTTACCGGTCGATTTTACACTGATGCTGTTAGCAGCCGCAGAACGACTTGCCGCACCACCGATATGGAAAGTACGCATGGTCAGCTGAGTACCCGGCTCACCGATCGACTGCGCTGCGATCACGCCGACAGCCTCACCGTGGTTCACCAGGTGGCCGCGAGCCAGGTCGCGACCATAACACATAGAACAGACACCCTGCGTGTTTTCACAGGTGATCACCGAGCGCACGAATATCTCATCGACACCGAGCTCATCGAGTTGTTCTACCCACTGCTCGTCGAGCAGGGTGCCGCGAGGGATCAGCACTTCATCATCAGTGTTGACCACGTCACGAGCGACCACGCGACCGAGAACCAGTTCACTCAGAGGCATGACTACATCACCGCCTTCGATGATCGACTGCACCAGCATACCTTTCTCGGTTGCACAGTCTTTCTTCAGAATGACCATGTCCTGAGCAACATCGACCAGGCGACGGGTCAGATAACCCGAGTTCGCCGTCTTCAATGCAGTATCAGCCAGACCTTTACGAGCACCGTGGGTCGAGATGAAGTACTGCAATACGTTCAGACCTTCACGGAAGTTCGCTGTGATCGGTGTCTCAATGATCGAGCCATCCGGTTTTGCCATCAGGCCACGCATACCGGCGAGCTGACGAATCTGCGCAGCAGAACCACGGGCTCCGGAATCGGCCATAACAAAAATATTGTTGAACGAAGGCTGTATCACCATGTTGCCTTCAGCATCTTCGACTTCGATAGTACTGAGCTTGTCCATCATGGCTTTAGCCACGGCTTCATTGGCATGCGACCAGATATCAACCACCTTGTTATAACGCTCACCGTTGGTTACCAGACCGGAAGAATACTGCTCCTGGATCTCTTTCACCTCGGCATCAGCGCCGGCGAGTAGCGATGCTTTCTCTTCCGGGATGACCATATCATTGATACAGATAGAGATACCTGAACGGGTCGAGTACCTGAAACCGGTGTACATCAGCTGGTCAGCAAAGATAACCGTCTCTTTCAGGCCAACCTGACGGTAACATGAGTTGATCAGGTTCGAGATGGCTTTCTTGCCAAGATCCTTGTTCACCAGTTCATAAGGAATACCTGCGGGGATGATCTCGGACAGGATAGCTCGGCCCACCGTCGTATCGACGATGCTATAACGCTCTTCCAGGTCACCGGCTTCATTGAACACGACTTCTTTGATGCGTGCTTTTACTCTCGCCTGAAGATGTGCAGCACCGTTATCATAAGCGCGATGCACTTCATCGACATCAGCGAACACCATTCCCTCGCCTTTTACATTGATCGATTCACGGGTCATGTAGTACAGACCCAGCACGATATCCTGAGACGGCACGATAATAGGATCGCCTGATGCAGGTGACAGGATGTTATTTGTTGCCAGCATCAGGGTACGAGCTTCCAGCTGCGCCTCGATCGACAGCGGTACGTGCACAGCCATCTGGTCACCGTCGAAGTCAGCGTTGAATGCAGTACATACCAGTGGATGCAGCTGGATCGCCTTGCCTTCGATCAGTACCGGCTCAAATGCCTGAATACCTAATCTATGCAATGTCGGCGCACGGTTGAGCATGACAGGATGTTCGCGGATAACCTCATCGAGGATATCCCATACTTCTGTACCTTCTTTCTCGACCATCTTCTTCGCAGCTTTGATGGTTGTAGCCAGGCCGCGACGCAATAATTTATTAAAGATAAATGGCTTGAACAGTTCGAGTGACATCTTCTTGGGCAGACCACACTGATGCAGTTTCAGCGTAGGACCAACCACGATCACAGAGCGGCCGGAATAATCGACACGCTTACCTAACAGGTTCTGACGGAAACGGCCCTGCTTACCTTTGATCATGTCTGCCAGTGATTTCAGAGGACGCTTGTTGGTGCCGGTGATGGCGCGACCGCGACGGCCGTTATCCATCAATGCATCGACAGATTCCTGCAGCATGCGTTTTTCGTTACGCACGATGATGTCTGGCGCATATAACTCTAATAGGCGCTTGAGACGGTTATTACGGTTGATCACGCGACGATATAGATCGTTCAGGTCAGAGGTCGCGAAGCGGCCGCCATCCAGTGGTACCAGTGGACGCAGATCAGGCGGCAGTACCGGCAGGATGGTCATGATCATCCACTCAGGACGGTTACCGGATGCGATAAACGATTCCACCAGCTTGAGGCGTTTAGCCAGGCGCTTCAGCTTGGTCTCAGACTTGGTGGCGCCCATGTCTTCACGGATCTGTACGCGCTCTTCTTCCAGCACCAGGCCTTTCAGCATCTCGTGAACGGCTTCAGCACCCATGCGCGCATCGAACTCGTCGCCATGCTCTTCGATGGCTTCGAGGTATGATTCGTCGGTTAGCAACTGGCCTTTTTCAAGCGTAGTCAGACCAGGCTCGATGACGACGAATGCTTCGAAGTAAAGGATGCGCTCGATCTCTCGCAGGGTCATATCCAGTAACAGACCGATACGTGATGGTAATGATTTCAGGTACCAGATGTGTGCAACCGGGCTGGCAAGGTCGATGTGACCCATGCGCTCACGGCGTACTTTTGACTGCGTGACTTCGACGCCGCATTTCTCACAGACTACACCGCGATGCTTCAGGCGCTTGTATTTTCCACAGAGGCATTCGTAGTCTTTTACCGGGCCAAAGATCTTGGCACAGAACAGACCGTCACGCTCCGGCTTGAATGTACGGTAGTTAATGGTTTCCGGTTTTTTAACTTCACCGAAGGACCAGGACTGTACCTGTGCTGGCGAAGCAAGGCTGATCTTGATCGCGTCAAAATCTTCGTTCTGGCCTGGTTGTTTAATGAGCTTAAGTAAGTCTTTCATTGCCCTTAATCCTGTCTAATTTTATTTATATGGTTACGTGGTTGCCTGGCGCTTTCACACCTGAGAAGGTCTCGTTTAAGAATCCTTCTCCTGCTCCAGTTCAATGTTGATACCTAAAGCACGAATCTCTTTAAGCAATACATTGAAGGACTCGGGCATTCCCGGCTCCATATGATGGTTACCATCAACAATATTCTTGTACATCTTGTTACGACCAGCCACGTCATCGGATTTGACTGTTAACATTTCCTGCAGCGTGTAAGCAGCACCATATGCCTCCAGCGCCCACACCTCCATCTCACCGAAGCGCTGACCACCGAACTGCGCCTTACCGCCCAATGGCTGCTGTGTTACCAGGCTGTATGGACCGGTAGAACGCGCATGCATCTTGTCGTCGATCAGGTGGTTCAGTTTCAGCATGTACTTGTAACCGATGGTTACCGGGTTATCAAACTTCTCACCGGTACGACCGTCGTACAGGGTAGTCTGACCACTGGTCGGTAAGCCTGCCAGTTCCAGCATGCGATGAACCTCTTCCTCTTCTGCTCCGTCGAATACCGGTGTCGCCATCGGCACACCTTTGCGCAGGTTATTCGCCAGATCCAGCAGCTCTTCATCGCTGAAAGACTTGAGGTCGACTTTCTTCTCTTTGTGATTGTATATCTCATCGAGGAACTTGCGAATGTTCGCTACCGACTCACTATCATCCAGCATCTTGCCGATGATATTACCCAGACCTTTAGCTGCCAGGCCCAGGTGCGTCTCCAGTACCTGCCCCACGTTCATACGCGAAGGTACGCCCAGCGGATTCAGGATGATATCGACCGGTGTACCATCTTCAGTGTGTGGCATATCTTCGACCGGAACGATGGTCGAGACCACACCCTTGTTACCATGACGACCAGCCATCTTGTCACCAGGCTGCATACGACGTTTAACGGCCAGGTAGACCTTGACCATCTTCAGCACTCCAGGTGCAAGATCATCACCTGCAGTCAGCTTGTCTTTCTTCTCCTGGAAGTAAGCATCTAACAGCTCACGCTGTTCTTTGTGCTGCTTGGTCAGCGCCTCGATGCGAGCGTTTTCTGTTTCGTTCTTGAGGCGGATCTGCATCCAGTCTTTGTGAGCCAGCTCTTTCAGGTAGGCAGCAGTAATCTTGTCGCCTGACTTGAGTCCAGATGGACCACCGGCAGCCTGCTTACCAATGAAAACTTTTTCCATACGGGCAAACAGATCTTCTTCGATGATTCGCCATTGCGCATCGACGTCTTTCTTCACAGAAGCGATTTCTTCCTCTTCGATCTCCATCGCGCGCTTGTCTTTATCGACACCATCGCGAGTAAAGACCTGTACACCGATGACGGTGCCATAGGTGCTTGCCCCGACGCGTAATGATGAATCTTTCACATCAGACGCCTTCTCACCGAAGATAGCACGCAGCAGTTTTTCTTCTGCTGTCAGCTGGGTCTCGCCTTTCGGAGTCACTTTACCGACCAGGATGTCACCGGGTCCGACTTCAGCACCGACATAGACCACACCGGACTCGTCCAGCTTAGATAGCAGGCTCTCGCTGACATTCGGAATATCCGCCGTAATCTCTTCAGAGCCCAGCTTGGTATCGCGTGCGACACTGCTCAGCTCCTGGATGTGGATAGTGGTGTAACGATCTTCTTCCACTACACGCTCAGAGATGATGATGGAATCCTCGAAGTTGTAGCCATTCCACGCCATGTATGCAACCAGCATGTTCTGACCCAGGGCCAGCTCACCCATATCAGTCGAAGGACCGTCAGCGATGATGTCGCCACGCTCTACAGTATCGCCAACTTTCACCAGAGGTCGCTGGTTGATACAGGTGTTCTGGTTTGAACGAGTATATTTTGTCAGGTTGTAGATATCGACACCGGTCGCGCCGTCAGCTGCTTCTGCTTCGTGCGCACGGATCACGATACGGCCCGAGTCGACCGAATCGATGAGACCACCGCGTTTAGCGATAACCGAAGCACCGGAATCATGCGCTACCGCACGCTCCATGCCGGTACCGACCAATGGCTTGTCAGCGCGCAGCGTAGGCACCGCCTGGCGTTGCATGTTTGAACCCATCAAGGCACGGTTAGCATCATCATGCTCGAGGAACGGGATCAGTGATGCCGCCACCGATACGATCTGTCTTGGCGAGACATCCATATACTGAACATCTTCCGGGGCAGACAGGGAGAATTCATTCATGTGCCTGCAGGAGACCATCTCGTCTAACAGCTTGCCCTTGTCATTCATGCTGGCATTCGCCTGCGCGATGACGAAGTTACTTTCTTCGATTGCTGACAGGTACTCGATGTCGCTGGTTGCGACACCTTTTACCACTTTACGGTATGGCGTTTCCAGGAAACCGTACTCGTTGGTACGAGCATATACAGACAGTGAGTTGATCAGGCCGATGTTCGGTCCCTCAGGTGTCTCAATCGGACATACGCGACCATAGTGAGTCGGATGTACGTCGCGCACCTCGAAGCCGGCACGCTCACGTGTCAGACCACCAGGACCCAGGGCCGAGATGCGTCGTTTGTGTGTGACTTCAGACAGTGGATTATTCTGATCCATGAACTGTGACAGCTGGCTGGAACCAAAGAATTCCTTGACCGCTGCTGCGACAGGTTTCGCATTGATCAGTTCCTGCGGCATCAGGCCATCCTGCTCTGCTGTGGTCAGGCGCTCTTTGACTGCGCGCTCGACCCGGACCAGGCCGACACGGAATACATTTTCAGCCATCTCGCCAACACTGCGGATACGACGGTTACCGAGGTGATCGATATCATCGACGTTACCGTTACCATTACGGATCGAGATCAGCTCTTTCATCACAGCCAGGATGTCTGATGATTCACCCAGTTGTTCGACCAGCTCTTTTGCGTAATCGTCCTTACGCTCAAGAAAGTGTTTGTAGTCATACAGGATACCCGGACCTTCTGAAGTATCACGCTGCAGGCGACGGTTGAACTTCATACGTCCAACGGTCGAGATATCATAGCGATCTTCAGAGAAGAACAGGTTATTGAACAGGTTTTCAGCCGCATCTTTTGTCGGCGGCTCACCCGGACGCATCATACGATAGATCTCTATCTGCGCTTCCAGCTTGGTCGTTGTGCTGTCGATAGCCAGCGTGTTCGAGATAAACGGCCCCGCATCGAGGTCGTTTGTGTAGATCACACGAACGTTCTTGATACCTTTTTCCTGGATGAAAGCGATGAGCTCCTCGGTAAACTCGGCGTTGGCAGGAACCATAACTTCACCGGTCTCTTCATCGATGATATCGGTTGCCAGTATTTTGCCGACCAGGTAGTCCATCGGCGCATTCAGTTTCTTGACCTTTTTCTTTTCCAGCTCCTTGATATGACGCATGGTCACACGCTTGCCAGTCTCGACGATAACTTCTTTACCGGAAGTGATATCAAAACTCGCAGTATCACCACGCAGACGCTCCGGAACGAGGTCAAAACTTACGCCGTCTTTGGTAAAGGTATAGACGATACTGTCAAAGAAGATATCGAGTATCTCTTCGTTGTTATAACCTAATGAACGCAACAGTATCGATGCCGGCAACTTACGGCGGCGGTCAATACGAACAAACAGAGCGTCTTTCGGATCGAACTCGAAGTCCAGCCATGAACCACGGTAAGGGATAACGCGAGCAGAATAAAGGATCTTTCCTGAGGAATGCGTCTTACCTTTATCATGGTCAAATAGTACACCGGGTGAACGATGTAGCTGAGACACGATGACACGTTCGGTACCATTGATAACGAAGGTACCATTGTCAGTCATCAGGGGCATCTCACCCATGAACACTTCCTGCTCTTTTACTTCTTTAGGCGCAGTCTTTTTCTTATTGTCCTTGTCATATATCTCTAGACGCAAGACTACACGCAGCGGTGCGGCATATGTCATGCCACGAAGCTGACATTCTTTTACGTCGAACACAGGTTTACCCAGCTTGTACTCGACAAACTGCAGTTTCACATGACCTGAGTAACTGACGATCGGGAATACTGACTCAAAAGCACCCTGCAGACCTGTAGCCTGGCGCTGTACTGCGGTTTTTTCTGATTGCAAAAAACTATGAAATGAATCAATTTGCATCGATAACAAATAGGGTACATCCAGAACCGGTGGACGCTTACCGAAATCCTTGCGGAGTCGTTTTTTCTCGGTAAAAGAGTATGTCATCAGTAATCCTCGTTTAATCTTAAATTTATTTGGTGTGATTGTTATAAATCACATCTATCTAGTTAGTCAGCCCTGATCTAATCAGTCTCTGGCTGACTTATCAGCAACCCGATTTTTCAGGCAGAAACAGGAAAAGGCCGGGAAAACACTGCCTCAAGTAAGAACTTGTCAACAGTGTATCCAGCCTGTCCTGTCGCTGATTCCGCCGCCCCCCGGCAATAGGCAGGGGTCAATCGAGCTCAGCGCGATGCCTCTACTTAAGCTCGACAGTTGCGCCAGCTTCTTCAAGCTGCTTTTGAATGTCAGCAGCTTCGTCTTTCGATGCGCCTTCTTTCAGTGTAGTCGGTGCACCTTCTACAGCCTCTTTAGCTTCTTTCAGACCTAGTCCGGTGATAGCACGAACCGCTTTAATAGCAGCTACTTTGTTATCGCCGAAGCCAGTCAGAACAACGTCAAACTCGTCTTTTTCAGCAGCAGCGTCGCCACCAGCGTCACCGCCAGCAGCAGGTGCAGCAGCTACAGCAGCAGCTGCAGATACGCCAAATTTTTCTTCCATTGCAGAAATAAGATCTACAACTTCCATTACAGACATGTTGGAAATGGTTTCCAGAATATCATCTTTAGAAACAGCCATGATTAATCTCCAGTTTTAAATAAATAATTAATAAATATGCAAAGCGTCAGTATCTACGCCTGTGCCTTCTAAGCAGCAGCCTGCTTTTGATCACGTACAGCAGCCACGGTGCGAACCATCTTCGCGTGAGGCTCGTTGAGGGTACGGACGAATTTCTCGACTGGCGCTTTCATCACAGCCATCAGCATCGCGATCGCCTGATCACGTGTCGGCAGTTTAGATAATGCTTCCAGTTGTTCGATAGGCAAAACTTGACCGCCAATAGCAATAACTTTGGGGATCAGCTTGTCGTTATCTTTCGAAAAATTCTTAACGAGACGAGCAGCTGCACCCGGATCTTCCTGAGAGAACGCCATGATCAGCGGTCCTACCAGTTCATCCTGCATACACTCGAACTCAGTACCTTCAACTGCACGTTTTACCAGTGAGTTTTTCGCGACCCTAAGATACACACCTTCATTACGTGCTTTAACACGCAGCTCGGTCATGTCCCCTACAGTAATACCACGATATTCAGCAGCAACTGCTGAAAGCGCACTGGCGGCAATTGTAGAAACTTCAGCGACAATAGCTTTCTTTTCATCAAGATTTAGTGCCACTTTAGCTCTCCTGTTAGAGCCAGGCCAAACATATGCTGCAATATCAGCAGCAACATATTTATTAACCCAGCCAAGTTGTACAGACCACGCAACATGCATGACCCACTAACGGTGCGCCCCTGCCTTACAATCCAGCTATAACGCAAGAGTTACTTCACCATCTACGTAGGAAATTAAGCGATATCAACAGGAACACACCCTGCAATTACCACACCTACGGTCTCTGACGACACCGGCATGTTTTAAACGGTAGATTTAAAACACTCACTCGGCTGTCAAATCTTTACTGTCACTCAAAACAGAGTGACAGTAAATTACGCAGTTATACCTGTTTTACTAGAGGTATACTGACTGATCAACAGTAAGGCCAGGGCCCATGGTTGTTGATACAGAAATTTTCTTAAGGTAGACACCTTTTGCAGCTGTTGGTTTAGCTTTGACCAGGTCAGCGACCAGGCCATCGATATTTTCTTTCAACTGCTGCACGTCAAACTTAACGGTTCCTACTGAACAGTGAATGATACCTGCCTTGTCAACACGGTAACGGACCTGACCAGACTTGGCATTCTTAACAGCATCAGCAACATTTGGTGTCACTGTTCCAACCTTCGGGTTAGGCATCAGGCCACGCGGGCCCAGGATCTGACCCAGCTGACCGACAACACGCATGGCGTCCGGTGAAGCGATAACAACATCGAAATCCATGTTGCCTTTTTTGACTTCATCGGCAAGGTCGTCCATACCGACAACGTCTGCACCCGCTTCTGCTGCAGCCTTGGCATTGTCACCATCGGTGAACACAGCAACACGAACTTCTTTACCACTGCCGTTAGGTAATACCGTAGCACCACGTACAACCTGGTCGCTCTTCTTAGGGTCAACACCCAGGTTCACACTGATATCGACAGACTCGTTAAACTTAACTTTTGATACATCTTTTAATAGCGCAAGGGCTTCCTCTATAGGGTAAACCTTCTCTCTATCGACTTTTTCGTTGATCGCTTTTGCGCGCTTAGATAACTTAGCCATTATTTCACACCCTCTGTCTCGATACCCATGCTACGTGCGCTGCCAGCGATAGTACGTACAGCAGCATCCATATCGGCAGCTGTAAGATCCGGCATCTTCATAGTTGCAATCTCTTCCAGTTGCGCACGGTTTACTTTACCCACTTTATTGATGTGCGGCTCGCCGCTGCCTTTAGCAATACCGGCTGCTTTTTTCAGCAGTATCTGCGCTGGCGGTGTTTTAGTGATAAAGGTAAAGCTCTTGTCACTATATACAGTGATAACGACAGGGATAGGCATCCCCTTTTCCATGTTCTGCGTCTTGGCGTTAAACGCTTTGCAGAATTCCATAATATTGACACCATGCTGACCTAATGCAGGACCAACCGGCGGACTTGGGTTCGCTTCATTTGCAGGTACCTGCAACTTGATATACGCGTCGACTTTCTTAGCCATCTTCTTTCTCCCGGGTGCAAACGCCGTACTCGATTCGGGCTCCCCGTTTATGTTAAAAATCTATTTAAAAACTTTTCACCGCAGAGGCGCAGAGTTTTTATGTTTTTCATTACGCCTACGGCGTAACAAGCAATTATTTTCTCTGCAACTCCGCCTCTCGGTAATTGCTCCTGCATTACTCTACTTACCGGCGTCCTGCCCTAATCTGCGGTTCAATCTTTTTAGCCTTTTTCTACCTGGCTAAATTCTAGATCTACCGGTGTCGAGCGACCAAAGATCAATACTGCGACCTTCAGGCGGTTGCGGTCATAATCGACCTCTTCGACGACGCCGTTAAAGTCATTGAACGGCCCATCGGTAACACGTACCACTTCGCCAGGCTGATACAATACTTTTGGCTTCGGTTTCTCTACACCTTCAGCAACCGCATTCATGATGCTCATCGCTTCTTTTTCGGTGATCGGTGCCGGCTGATCCTTAGTACCGCCGATAAAACCCATCACCTTTGGAACGTCCTTCACCAGGTGCCAGGTCTCGTCATTCATTTCCATCTCCACCAGCACATAACCGGGGAAAAACTTACGCTCTGAACGACGCTTAACGCCATCTCTGATCTCGACCACTTCTTCTGTCGGAATCAGTATCTGTCCAAACTTATCCTCCATACCTGCAAGACGGATATGCTCTTCCAGCGAAGCCTTTACCTTGGCTTCGAAATTTGAATATGCATGTACCACATACCATTGCTTAGCCATGACTATGCACCCCCTGTAAGCATCTGGATTGCTTCAGCCAACAGCATATCGATCAGCCAGAGAAAGATACCGATAACGATCACAGCCACTATAACCATGAGAGTTGTCTGCACCGTCTCCTGACGGGTCGGCCATACGACCTTACGCACTTCCATGCGAGCTTCACGGCCAAAACCAATCAGGTTCTGACCAAGATTCGTAGTAGAACTTATTGCAATAGCCACACCTGCCATGAACACAACACCCAGGACACGGTATAACTGCGATTCGGCTTCGTAATAATAAAAACCAACAATACCTGCTATCAGTATTGCTATCGCAAGCAATAGCTTGAACGCATCAAGCTTGTTTGAAACTACTTGTTCGGTCTTAGCGACCATTTATCCACCTGCCATGCTATTAATCATGTTTAATAATATTGGCAGGCCAGGAGGGACTCGAACCCCCAACCTGCGGTTTTGGAGACCGCTGCTCTACCAATTGAGCCACTGGCCTAACCGTACGCGGGAGGTGTGGCATTGCCACACCTCCCGCTATACTCGTTCAGAGTAAATTAATTACTCAATAATCTTGGAGACAACACCCGCACCAACGGTACGACCACCTTCACGGATAGCAAAGCGCAAGCCTTCTTCCATCGCAATCGGGTTGATCAGGGTCACTGTCATTTTTACGTTATCGCCCGGCATTACCATCTCGGTACCTTCCGGCAGGTCACAGGCACCTGTCACGTCAGTCGTACGGAAGTAGAACTGTGGGCGGTAGTTGTTGAAGAATGGCGTGTGACGACCACCTTCATCTTTGCTCAGTACGTATACTTCACATTCAAATTTTGTGTGCGGGTTAACGCTCTTTGGCTTACAGCAGACCTGGCCACGCTCGACTTCTTCACGCTTCAGACCACGCAGCAGCAGACCAACGTTATCACCAGCCTCTCCTCGATCCAGAAGCTTGCGGAACATCTCAACACCGGTACAGGTAGTCGTCTGGGTATCACGGATACCGACGATCTCGATCTCGTCACCCACGTTGACAACACCACGCTCGATACGGCCGGTAACCACTGTGCCACGACCCGAGATAGAGAATACGTCCTCAACAGGCATCAGGAAAGGCTGGTCAACCGCACGCTCTGGCAGCGGGATGTAGTCATCCATCGCCTGAACCAGCTTGATGATCGATGGTGCACCGATATCTGAAGTGTCGCCTTCCAGCGCTTTCAGCGCCGAACCGACAACAATCGGAGTGTCGTCACCAGGGAACTCATAAGCATCCAGCAGCTCGCGGATTTCCATCTCGACCAGCTCCAGCAGCTCTTCGTCGTCAACCATGTCGGCCTTGTTCATGTACACCAGTACGTAAGGCACGCCGACCTGGCGTGACAGCAGGATGTGCTCACGGGTCTGTGGCATCGGGCCGTCTGCAGCAGATACCACCAGGATCGCGCCGTCCATCTGCGCTGCACCGGTGATCATGTTCTTCACGTAGTCGGCGTGTCCGGGACAGTCGACGTGTGCGTAGTGACGGGTCGGGCTCTCGTATTCAACGTGCGAGGTCGCAATGGTGATACCACGAGCACGCTCTTCCGGGGCATTATCAATTTGATCAAAGGCTTTCACTTCACCGCCCTGCGCTTCCGCCATGACCTTGGTCATCGCCGCTGTCAGCGTGGTTTTACCGTGGTCTACGTGACCAATTGTGCCTACGTTTACGTGCGGCTTGGTTCTTTCAAACTTTTCCTTAGACATGTCTAGTGTCTCCCCCGGAGGTATAATCTAAATTAATAAACAACAAACTTTTTTACTTTAAGCGACTAGTCTCTTAAAACTGCAACTGGAGCTCATAACCGGATTTGAACCGGTGACCTCTTCCTTACCAAGGAAGTGCTCTACCGCCTGAGCTATATGAGCCAAAACCCTTAACGCGCCCCTGAACGCTACCAACTATGGAGCGGGTGATGGGAATCGAACCCACGTATTCAGCTTGGAAGGCTGAAGTTCTACCATTGAACTACACCCGCAAAATTACAACCTGCGAATGACTCCCATAAAAGCTGCGGGAATATTCCGCCTTTCTCGTACCATTTCGGCTACACAAGCCGCTACCTCAGCAACAGCCTTTAAAACCTCATACTTCAGCATAAATAACTGAAATCATGAAACCAAATATATGGTGGAGGGGGGAGGATTTGAACCTCCGAAGGTAGAACCAGCAGATTTACAATCTGCCCCCTTTGACCGCTCGGGAACCCCTCCAAAAAACAAGCCGCGTATTTTGCTTGAGCGCAACGCAACTGTCAACCGTAACAGGCTGATACAGCAAATATTTTTTGCACAACAGCACAAGACACCTTGACTGCCCTGCAAGCTTCTGCATTTAGCTGAAAATAATATAAAGCCGCAGAATAAAAACGCCCACAGCGCCATTGATAGAAACTGGTACGCTATGGGCATATAGTTTGGAGCCGGTGACAGGAGTTGAACCCACGACATCCTCATTACAAGTGAGGCGCTCTACCAACTGAGCTACACCGGCAAGGGGCGCAATTGTAGGGAAACAACACGCTGAAAGCAATATTATTTAAGACAAATCAAAGATTTTTTTTAAAATTATCAGGATTCCTGGTCAGTAACTCCCTGGAACTGGATATTTCAGTAATTATCAGGCACCACAATCACGGCTCAGACGACTGATCTGGTCCTTTTTAGCTGTTTTGATATATTTTTCGAAGATCGACTCGGGGATAGCCACCCCGCTAGATAGCTGGTAATCAAGCCAGTAGACAGTGTAGGTCTTGAAAACAGGCTCTACCAAAACATCAAAGCCGAGCTTTTTCACTTTCCTCGCCAGCCCATAAGCACCATTTTTATTTCTGAAATGCCCAAGCGAAAGCCCGTTTTCCTTCTCGCCGTCACGTATCACATAGAAATCTTTTATCTTTTTGGCCTTCAGACGATTCCCGGTCTCTATCGCCTTTTTACGCGTTGCCTCTGGCTGAATATAAACCCAGTAAATCGTCTGCTCTTTTTCTTCACGCCCGCGAAAATCAGCCTTCACAACATATGACTTGATCTCGCGCGTTAAAGCGCGAAGATTATCCAGGTCACGAAATGGTCCAAGCGTATAACAACTGGCAGCCTGCTCGGAACCTGCGCCTGCAGGGTCGACTGCTTCTACTGACGCTACAACAGCCACTGACTCCTGAGACGGCACACTTGTAGGCCCTGTTGCTTTCACTTCGGTAGCTGCAGGCTCTTTCTCTGCGACAACTGCTTCGGGCGCAACTATATCGCTCAGAACTTCTACAGAATTCTCGGTCTCTTGCTCAATTTCAGTTGGCACCACAGAAGTTTTTTCTGCCGACCGCTGTTTTAGCTCGCTCAGAAGCACTATCGGCTCAACATTTTTTAAAGCAGGCACATCACTATAGTCATTTGACGGCTTACTCATCTGCCATGCAACGTAGGCGAGATTTAAAGACAAAACCAGTAAGAACAACCAACGCATAACTATCTCTTTTATAGATTTCTCTGCTTCATTATCTCGTGTAGACCCTGCATCACCAGGTCAGGCATGTGGCGCATCGACGGCATATCCGGGTAGCCCAGGATATCCTTTGCAGCACCGCCGGTGAGGACAATCTGAACGGGGTTTTCCATTTTATCGTGCGCGATCTTACAAAACTCCCGGATGCCGGCCTGTAGCAGTATGTGCAAACCCTGGTTCACAGCATCATCGGTGTTATCGGGAATATGCTGCTCATGATACTTTACTTCGGCTACTGACTCTATATTTGCCGTATCGGCTAATAGCGCATCGTGCATGGTCATGTAAGACGGCAAGATATATCCACCCAGATGCCGCCCGCCCTTCGCTACTAGATCAAACGTGATCGCGGTACCTGCACTGATAACACAGACTGATGAGTCTGGAAAACGGGAGCAAGCTGCAACCACGCCAGCCCACCTGTCAGCGCCATGCTTAGCCGGATCATCATAGGCATTGACGATGCTACCAAACTGTTTCTGTGTTTTTAGCTGTTCGACCTGAAGGCCCCAGTGCTGACCAACCCATTCACTCAAAACAGGATACAACTGCCCGCCTGCCACACTTACCAGAAAAATACGCTGCGGTTTTTCAACTGCTGAAAATAATTGGTCGATGACTTCGACAACATTGTCAGCAGTGTAGTCTGAAACACCGCGAGCGATTATCGTCTCCGACAGCCACAAGGCCCACTTGATACGGCTGTTACCTATATCAACGGTTAATATCATAAAGTTTTTACACTGACTTCTGCACTGTTGAAGACCTGCTGCTTACCATCGATCATCACTAGTAACTCAGCACTGTCGTCAACCCCCAGCGCCACACCAGACAATATTTCACCATTATCAAGGATCAGCTCTACCTCTTTATTTTTACAATAATCATATTGCGCACGAAACTTGTCCAGGTAACGTTCTGGCTCAGACAGATAATTCTGCATTACATCGATGACGCTCTGAAGCAGTGAAATAGCGGTATCTGTCCTATCAGTTAGCCGACAAACTCCCTGTGACGATATCTCACGCTCAACATCTGTTATTTCTGAAAAAACAGCCATACCCTCCTGTTTCAAAATTTTTTTCACAGGCATTTTATAATTTAAGCCAACACCAACAACTACAGCAAACTCATCACGATCGATGGGTTGAGTTTCGATCAGGATGCCAGCAATCTTCTTTCCCTGCACCATCACATCATTAGGCCACTTGACCTGCACATGCTCCAATCCTAAATCTTCTAATGTCGCTACGATAGCCATAGCGACAGACAGGGGCAGCAGGTGAAACTGCATACTCTCTACAGCAAATCGCCAGCTTAAGCTCATCGCAATATTGGAATTTGGAGACATGACCCACTGTTTGCCGCGCCGCCCACGACCCTGTGTTTGCTGCTCAGCAAAACTGGCAAATGGCAACACCCTGCCCGACTTACATTGTTGCAGCGACCAGCTATTAGTCGAACTAATCGTCTGATGGACAATGATGTCTATATCCAGATTATTTTTCTCAATGACAGCCTCTTTTATAATACCCGGCTGTAAACGATCCAACATAAGTAAATTTACATGTTTAAATTACAGGCCTTTATATCACAGTACCAGGGGCTGACACACAGTAAAAACCCTTTTGAAGACCAGATAGAAGTAATGCATAACAATGGCGAGATAAAAACCTGCACCAGGTTTAGTTGCCAGGCTATACAAACACGATACTCTTAACCGAAAATTTTATGTTTACCCGGGTTGCAGATATGATGACCAGGCGGGAACAAATACCTAAAATCGTGACCAGGCAGAACACCAGATAATCACAGAGCACCACGCCGCGAATTACCGCTTGATACATCGTATTTACACTTTCAACCAGCAATGAAGCACTAGCAAGAAAGTAATTATTGGTTATTTATTATACAAACGTAGAGAGAATTTAAGCGGATTAGAAATTGAGAAAAAATTCTTATCTATCTGTTTTATTTGACAATATATTTTCGAACCACATTATTCATTGTCATTTTCCCAACAAATCTGTCATTTTCATGACAAAAATGTGTCTTATTCACTGACACTATGCTATAAAACCTTCATCGTCTGGTTCAATATCACCTCCATAGTGATAAACAATAGACCTCTCGATCCCAAATTGCTCGAAAACTAAATCTTTTCACGTATTTATTTAGCGTCTTGTTTGAGCCCGGCTCTAACCGACGCGAATAATTACTATCTTCAGGTTGGAGAGCATCGATGTTATTTTCGTCCCATTCAGTACGATCTTTACATGCAAAACTTATTACCTCTTTAGTCATTATTTTACAGCTGTCAGCCTGTAGCTCCGAAGAGTTTCTAGCAGCAGTAGCGCCGGATATTGGTTCGGGAAGCTCAACGAATACCGATACAAATCGCCCCGCCATTATTAACGGCGTTGATACTGGTAGCATCATTGAAGATGTTGACCCCGATGGAGATAATCTTTTAGAAGTTAGTGGCAGATTAGATATCTCTGACAGCGATGCCGGAGAAGCCGCCTTTATCGCAAAGTCTGTAACTGGCCGATTTGGGGACTTTGTTATTGATACTGCTGGAAACTGGAGCTACGCAGCGAGTAACGAACAAGCAGTAATCCAAAACCTTGACAGCAATGCAACACTTAAAGAAACGCAGATCGTCAGCAGTATCGATGGAACAACACATACCGTTGAAATCACGATCATAGGAATTATTGACTCAAGCGCTTCTAACAGCCCCGCTAGCATTACCGGCACCGATCAAGGCAGCGTCACCGAAGACGTCGACCCAAATGGCGATAGCTTGCTGGATGTTAGCGGTACATTATATATAACAGACAATGACGCCGGTGAAGCTGCTTTTATCGTGGCCACGATCAATGGCAATTACGGCAGTCTGAGCATTGACATCAATGGCAACTGGCTCTATCGCGCTATCAATAACCTGCCTGTCATACAAACTTTGAACTCAGGCGAGATACTGACCGACCCCCTGATCATCAGCAGCCTCGACGGTACCACCCATGACATTACAATTACGATTAATGGTGCTGATGATATTAATCACCCTGCCACCATCACCGGGATAAACACAGGCACTGTTACAGAGGATGCCGATCCGGACAGTGACAACCTGCTAGAGGCCAGTGGTAAACTATACATCACAGATACTGATGCAGGCGAAGCTGCTTTCAATGCTGCAACAGTCAACGGAAATGTCGGCTATTTGACAATAAACAGTGCTGGAGCATGGAACTATTTTGTAAATAACAATCTAAGCACTATTCAATCCCTGAATACCGGTGCAACACACATCGACAACCTGATTATTAGCAGCATTGATGGTACAACTCATAATATTACGATCACTATTGAAGGTGTTAACGATTCAAGCAGCTCAAGCATCAGATTGTCCTGGACCGCACCATCCGAACGGGAAGATAATTCGTCGATATCACTTTCTGAGATTGCTGGTTATACGATTCGCTATGGTACAACGTTGGGGCAATACCCAAACAGGGTCATGATAAATGATGGTAGCGCTACCAGCTACACGTTCCCAGGATTTCCTGCAGGGACATACTATTTTGTATTAACAACGATTGATACAGAAGGCCTTGAAAGCCAAAACTCCAGCGTCGCCACAGTCGTAAATTAAAATTCACATAATATCTATCCAGTTGCCTTCGCTATATTTACGCAACTGTCATATTTTCAACAAAAGTGTCATTTAAATGACGAAATCGCTTCCAACTCATAAATGAATTTGTTAAAATTCAGCCTTCGATTGGTACAGCAACATTCTTCAGGGCTAGAAGTAATCCATCCAGTCGATTCCTAAATGCTCAAAAATTAACATTCACCCCTTTTTTAATCTTGTTCAGTGCGAGTTCTACTCCCGCTGACTGCTACGTAATGCCCGTAGGTTAATGAGCGCCAATGATAATTACCTGTTTAGCGAATAGTCGTTTTACGTCAATAGTAACCACCTTAATAATAACTTTGCTGATTTCAGCATGTAGTACGGAAGACCTGACAACTGCAACTACGACCACTGACACCTCCACCGATAACACTGCTACTGAGACACCGGTTGACACTACTCCATACCCAGATATTGAGCCTGCACCCATTATTCCTTCTCCTACACCACCTGTTAACACTCCAGCTCTCATCAGCGGGACTAGCACGGGCAGTGTTACCGAGGACGTTGATCCCGATGGTGACAACCTGCTGGAGACGAGCGGCAAGCTCAACGTCACTGATAGCGA
>SWCD01022952.1_pt1 | contig 93235 bp, 88 predicted proteins | sample 4693011 | NCBI WGS metagenome assembly SWCD01 (sample SAMN10267278, study PRJNA491770) | bioreactor metagenome | isolation source: DHS bioreactor inoculated with marine | place: Japan: Omine Ridge, Nankai Trough | reverse complement strand
CCCCCCCTGCCCGCAGCCCCATCGCGCAGCATTCGCGCGGCGCGCAGCACCAGATTGTCGTCGCCCGAGGGGATGGTGTCGGCGTAAGGCCCGGTGACCTCAAGCGACAGTTCGCCCGCCGGGGCGGGCGTGGCACGAATGCGGTCGCCCGCGTCGATGAACGCGACCAGACTGTCCAGAAGATGATAGCCGTCGGACTGCCGTCCTGTCACATGCAGAGTCAGATTGACCTTGGCCGGCGCGAATTCCTCAGCCGTCATTCGCCACGGAGACGGGGGTCTTCGCCTCTTCGCTCAGGACCATGTCCAGACCCACGTCCAGCTTGCGGCGGATGCGCTGTTGCTCTGGCTCTTCGGGTTTGAAGGACAGGGCGCGCTTCCACTGGAACTCGGCCTCGCGTTCGCGTCCGACGCGCCACAGCACGTCGCCAAGGTGGTCGTTGATGATCGGGTCCAGCGGCATCAGTTCGACCGCGCGTTCCATGTGGGGCACGGCTTCTTCATAACGGCCCAGCCGGTACAGCACCCAGCCCAGACTGTCGGTGATGTAGCCGTCGTTGGGACGCTCGGCCACGGCGGCCTCGATCATCGTCAGCGCCTCGTCGAGGTTCTTGTCCTGTTCGACAAGCGAATAGCCAAGGTAGTTCAGCACCAGCGGCTGGTCCGGGCGCAACTCCAGCGCCTTGCGGAAATCGGCCTCGGCGGGGGTCCATTCGTCCTGCCGTTCGCGGGTGATGCCGCGGGCGTAGAACACCACCCACTGCGAGGCGGTGGGCTTTTCGATCAGGGCGATGGCCTTGGAATAGGCCTGCTCGGCCTCGGCGTATCGGCTGAGACGGCGCAGCATGTCGCCAAGGGTCACATGCACCGAGGTGATGTTCGGGTGGGTTTTGCCAAGCTGTTGCAGCACCTCGACGGCAGCGTCGGGCTTGCCGGTTTCGTAAAGCGTGTCGGCGCGGCCAATGGCGGCGACGTGGTAGGCCGGGTTGTCCGAGGGCACACGGTCGTAGGCCTCGGTCGCCAGCGCGGTCTGACCAAGGGATTCCAGCAGACCCGCACTGAGCAGCAACGCGTCGATATGATCGGGCTGCAGGTATTCGGCCAGCCGCGAGTAAAGCAGCGTCAGGCTGTCGGGCGTCTCGCCGCGCAGGGCGGCGGCGACGGTATAGAACACCTCGGCCTGACCGTCGCGGGCGGTCTTGACCATGTCGAACGGCAGGGCCCTGCCAGCTTCAAGCTCGGACAGGTTTTCCAGTATCTCGGGATCGGTCGTGTCGGGCAGGGCCGAGCGGATCAGTTCGATCGCATCGTCGCCCCGGTCAAGCTGGCTCAGGATCGCCGCATGGGCCAGAACCCCGCGCCGGGTCATCCGCAGCGGGCCCTCGGCTTCACCGGACAGGATGGTGTCGGCCCCCTCCATGTCGCCGGCCATGCCCAGCGCCAGAGCCTTGTGATAGGCGCCGAACTCTTTCAGGCCGGGGGTCGCGATCAGCGCGTCGAACTTTTCAAGCGCCTCGCTCATGTTGCCCTGACTTAGCATGTCCCACGCAAGCACCAATCCGCTTACCAACTCTCCGACGCTGTCGGAATAGGCCGTGGCGTCGCCGCCGTTGCGAATCGCGTCGCCCAGCAGGATCAACTGCGCGATCTGGCTGTCGGCCTTTGCGGCCTCCATCTGCCGCGAGACGGTGACCGCCTTGTCGACATCGCCCACGCCCATGTAGGACACGATCATGCTTTCCATCAGCAGCGGGTTGTTGCGGTCCTGGGTCAGGGCGCGGGTATAGTATTGAACTGCCAAGCGAAACTGATTGTCGCTGCTGGCCTGCCGGGCGGCCAGATAGGACCCTGCCAGACCCCGTACCAGCGTCTCTGTCGCCGACGCGTGGGGCGCCGGCAGGGCGGCGACCATAACCCCGAGGGCCACGGAACTCATCAGTTTGCGAAAGCGTGTCATGCAAGGGTCCTCATAAATCCGTGGCACAAGGTATGGCTGCCGGGCCGGCGGGGCAATGCATCAGCCCACCCCGCACGGGTTGGCTGATACGATTGTTACATGTTGGGATAGTTCGGACCATCACCCCCCTGCGGTGTGGTCCACAGGATATTCTGGGCTGGATCCTTGATGTCACAGGTCTTGCAGTGGACACAGTTCTGGAAATTGATCTGGAACTTGGTGTCGTCCCCCTCGCCCACGAACTCGTAAACACCGGCGGGGCAATACCGCGCCGAGGGACCGGCATAGAGCGGCAGGTTGACCTTCACCGGCGTATCGGCGTCCAGCAGCTTCAGATGCGAGGGCTGACTTTCCTCGTGGTTGGTCATGGAATAGCTGACGTTGGTCAGCCGGTCGAAGCTTAGCACCCCGTCGGGGCGGGGGTAGTCGATGGGCTGGTGCTGCTCGGCCAGTTCAGTGGCCTCGGCATCGGTTTTCTGGTGCGACAGGGTGCCGAACAGCGAAAAGCCGAACAGGTTGTTGGTCCACATGTCGAACCCGCCCACGGCAAGCGAGGCCGCCAGCCCGAACCGCGACCACAGCGGTTTGACGTTGCGCACGGGCTTGAGATCGCGGCCGATGGCGCCGTCGCGCACGGCGTCGTCGTAATCGTCCAGCACATCGCCGGACCGACCGGTGGCCAGCGCCGCCACCACGGATTCCGCCGCGGCCTTGCCCGACAGCATCGCGTTGTGGTTGCCCTTGATGCGCGGCACGTTGACCATGCCAGCCGAGCACCCCAGCAGGGCGCCGCCCGGAAACGCCAGACGGGGCAGCGACTGCCAGCCGCCTTCCGAGATCGCGCGGGCGCCGTAGGCCACGCGCTTGCCGCCCTCCAGCAGTTCGGCGACCATCGGGTGATGCTTGAACCGCTGGAACTCCATATAGGGGAACAGATGCGGGTTCTTGTAGTTCAGGTGAACCACGAATCCGACGTAAACCTGATTGTTCTCAAGGTGATAGATGAACGACCCGCCGCCCGCGTTGCCGTTCAGCGGCCAGCCCATCGTGTGCACGACCTTGCCCTGCTGGTGCTTGGCGGGATCGATCTCCCATATCTCTTTCATGCCAAGGCCGTATTTCTGAACGTCGCTTTCGCCGTCCAGCGCGAATTTCTCGATCACCTGTTTGGACAGCGACCCGCGCACGCCTTCACCCAGCAGGACGTATTTGCCGTGCAATTCCATCCCCGGCTCGTAGCTGGGGCCGGGCGTGCCGTCGGCGCCCAGACCGAACTCACCGGCGACGACGCCCTTGACGCTGCCGTCCTCGCGGTAGACCAGCGCCGAGCAGGACATGCCGGGGAAAACCTCGACCCCCAGCGCCTCGGCCTGTTCGGCCATCCAGCGGCAGACGTTGCCCATCGAAACGATGTAGTTGCCGTGGTTCGACATCAGCGGCGGCATCAGGAAGTTGGGGATGCGGATCGAGCCGCTTTCGCCCAGCATGTGGAATTCGTCACGCTCCACCGCCACGTTGACCGGCGCGCCCGCGTCCTTCCAGCCGGGGATCAGCGCATCAAGGCCCGAGGGGTCCAGCACCGCGCCCGACAGGATATGCGCGCCCACTTCCGAACCCTTCTCAAGCACGACCACATCCAGATCGGCATCTAGCTGCTTGAGCCGGATCGCGGCGGACAGACCGGCAGGGCCCGCGCCGACGATCACAACGTCGTATTCCATCGTCTCACGCTCGATCTCGGCCATTTTGGTCACCCCTGTCGGAAGCGGCACGGCACCGCCTGCATTGTTTTACACGTCGCTTACTTATGGGGAAATATCCCAGTGCTGACCGACACGTCAATCAATCCGCTGGGGCACGTGGCGAAACCGGCGGCGAGGCGACGGTATCTGGGGGCAAAGCCGTTGGCCGCCGGGCCTCGCGCAGGGCCCCGTCTCGGGGCGGCAATGGGGCGGCAAAGGGGCGCTGGGGTCGGGTGCAACCCCCAGTTATCGCTTGCCATCCGTAACGGGGTTAGGTCAGTTAGCGAAAGATGCGGACGTGTGGCACGTTCGGCCATATGTCCCAGCTTCGGAGGATGAGACGTGGAAAAGATACCGATGACGCGCGGCGGCCATCAGGCGCTGGAGGCCGAGTTGAAAAACCTGAAATCCGTTCAGCGGCCTTCCGTCATCCGCGCGATCGCCGAGGCCCGCGAGCATGGCGACCTGTCCGAGAACGCCGAATACCACGCGGCCCGCGAAAAGCAGAGCTTCATCGAGGGCCGCGTCAAGGAACTGGAGTCGATCATTTCGCTGGCCGAGGTCATCGACCCATCGAAAATGTCCGGCAACATCAAGTTCGGCGCCACCGTCAAGCTGGTGGACGAGGATACCGACGAGGAAAAGACCTATCAGATCGTCGGAGAGCCCGAGGCCGATATCGAAAAGGGCCGGCTGAACATCCGCTCGCCCCTTGCCCGCGCTTTGATCGGCAAGGAGGAAGGTGATAGCGTCGAGGTGCGCACCCCCGGTGGCACCCGCAGCTATGAAGTGCTGGAAATCGGGTATCGCTAGGTCCGCGTGAGACGGCCGGTCAGGACAATGCATGGCGTTTGAAAAGAACCGCTCTTCTTTCCTTTCATTTCGAGGCGAGGGATCGGGCGAAAACGGGGTCTCGTCGACCGAGATCGTGGCGGCCATCCTCAGCTTTGTCTGGGTGGCGCTGGTTTTCGTCTATCTTTATGTGATCCCGACGGCGGGCAACGGTGCCGCCTCGAACCAGAACCCGGCCACCACCATCATGATCTTCGTGGCGATCTTCCTGCCGCTGGCGCTGATCTGGGTGGCGGCGGTGGCGGCGCGCACCTCGCGGATGATGAAAGCCGAATCCGCCCGGCTGCAATCGTCGATCGACGCGCTGCGCAACGCCTATGTGATCCAGAGCCACAGCGCCAACGCCAGCATCGACCCCGGCCTTGCCAAGAAGATCGAACAACTGGTCGAGGCCCAGCGCGCCACCGAGGATGCGATCGCGACTTTCCACACCGTCCGCTCGGGTGAACGGCCCATGCACCCGCCCCTGTCAGGCGCCCCGGTGGCGGGCGCCGAGGGCAAGGCCCATGTGGATCAGCCCAGTCTGGCGCTTGGCACCCCGGCCGAGGATATGGGAGTGCCGATTTCGATTGCCGATTTCATCCGCGCGATGAACTTCCCCGAGGACGACAAGGACCGCGAAGGCTTCCGCGCCCTGCGGCTGGCGCTTGCCGACCGCCGCATCGCCACGTTGATCCGGGCGTCCGAGGATCTGCTGACCCTGCTAAGCCAAGACGGCATCTATATGGACGATCTCAGCCCCGACCGGGCCCGCCCCGAGGTCTGGCGCCGCTTTGCCAAGGGTGAGAGGGGCAAGCCCGTCGCCGCCCTTGCCGGGGTGCGCGACCGCTCGTCGCTGGCGCTGACCGCCGGGCGGATGAAGACCGATGCGGTGTTCCGCGACGTGGCGCATCACTTCCTGCGTCAGTTCGACCGCAGCTTTGCCGAGTTCGAGCAGACCGCCAGCGATCAGGACATCGCCGATCTGGCCGAGACTCGCACCGCGCGGGCCTTCATGCTGCTGGGTCGGGTGTCGGGCACGTTTGACTGAGGGCTAAGCCGCCCCGCGCGGCGGAGCCTCCGGCGGGGATATTTCCGCGACCCTAAAGTCCGAAGCTGCCATAGGGCAGGAAGCGCACCGGATCGCCCGGTTGCACGTGCCGCGCGCCGTCGTCCAGCTCGACCAACCCAGTGGCCCAGCTAAGCCCCGAGATGCGGCCCGACCCTTCGGAAGCGAACACCTCGGCGCGGCCCTGATCGTCCAGCCGTGCGCGCAGGTATTCGCGCCTGCCGGGTTTCTTGTTCTTCTCGAAGGCGGCGGGGACGGTGAAGCTGGCGGGTTCGTGCCAGCCGGCCCCTTCCAGCGTGGCAAAGGCGGGGCGGGCGAAAAGCAGGGTGCAGACAAAGGCCGCGACCGGGTTTCCGGGCAGGCCGAAGACCGGCATCCCCTGCCACAGCGCCAGCGCCAGCGGGCGCCCCGGCTTGATGGCGATCCGCCAGTTCTGCAACGAGCCGGTTTCGCCCAGCAGGGCCGAGACGTGATCCTCGTCCCCCGCCGAGGCCCCGCCCGATGTCAGCAGCGCGTCGCATTTGCTGCGGGCCGCGTCCAGCCGGTCCGACAGGGCCGCGCGGTCGTCGCCCACATGCCCCATGTCCACCGCCTCGTGCCCCCAGCGGCGCAGCAGGGCCAGCAGCATCGGGCGATTGGCGTCGTGGATCTGGCCGTGACCGGCGGGGGTGCCGGCGGGCACCAGTTCATCCCCGGTGGACAGCACGCCCACCCGCAGCGGGTCGTGGACCTTGACCTGCGCCAACCCAAGCGCGGCCAGCAGGGCCAGATCGGGCGCGATCAGGCGGCGGCCCGCGTCGAAGACGGGCGCGCCTTCGGCCACGTCCTCGCCGGCCTTGCGGGTGTTGGCCCCGGCGCGAACCGGCCCGCGAAACGCGATCCGGGTGCCGTCGGTGGCGACGTCCTCTTCCAGCACGACGGTATCGACGCCATCGGGCAGGATCGCGCCGGTCAGGATGCGGATCGCATGGCCTGTGGGCACCGTGCCGTCGAAGGGGGCCCCGGCCGCCGCGCGACCTTGCATCAACGGCAAATCCTGCGCCCCGTCGCCCGTGGCGGCATGGGCGAAGCCATAGCCATCGACCGCCGAGTTGGGCATGGGCGGGTTCGACCGCAGCGCGCGCACCGGTTCGGCCAGCACCCGGCCATCGGCCTGATCCAGCGGCACCAGCCGCTGTGCGGTGACGGCGTGCAGACTTGCCCGCAACCGCTCCATCGCTTGATCCACCGGGGTCCAGTCCACCCCGGCGGGCAGGGCGAAACAATCGTCGCGCAGGGGCGGCGGGCTGAGGGAGGGGCCGCCTGAGGCGGTCACAGCCCAACCTCGGCCAGAATGAAATCGGCGATCTTCGCGGTGGCGTTCAGATCGAAGACCGGCCGCCCCTCGACCTCGATCGGGGTGTCGGCGGCCACGGCGCGGATTGTGGGATCGCCGGGGGCGATCAGGGCGTTGCCGGTTTCGGCGCGAAAGGCCTCGACCTTGGGGTGATCGTCGCGTTTGTAACCCTCGATCAGGATCAGATCGACCGGGGCCAGCTTGGACAACAGCAGCTCCAGCGGCGGCTCTGCGTGATCGCGCAGCTCGTGCATCAGGGCCCAGCGGGCGCCCGAGGACAAAAGCACCTCGGTCGCGCCGGCCTGACGGTGGCGATGGCTGTCCTTGCCGGGGTGATCCACGTCGAAGCTGTGATGCGCGTGCTTGATGGTCGAGACGCTCAGCCCCCGGCCCGAGATTTCCGAGACCAGACGCTCCATCAGCCCGGTCTTGCCGGCGTTCTTCCAGCCGACAACGCCGTAAAGCCTCATGCCGCGCCCTCCTTCAGCAGTTGTTCCGCACGGGCCATATCCTGTGGCGTGTTCACATTGAAGAAGGGATCGAAGGGCTCGGCGTCGAACCGGGCGGCGGCGGTGCCGTGGCGGTCCGTCCAGGCAACGACCTTGCGGGTGCCGTCGGCCAGTGCGCGGCGCAGATCCTCGCGCAGGGCCACGGGCCACAGGCCGAAGGTCGGGTGCCGCGCCAAACCACGGTCGGGGTCGGGCGTGGCGGCCAAAGCGATGGGCTGGCCCGAGCTTTCGGCGGCGTCGATCAAGCGCTCGGCCAGATCGGCGGGAAAGAACGGCGTGTCGGCGGCGGCGGTGACGATGTGGCTGGCGCCCTGCCCCGCGGCCCAGTCGAGCCCGGCCAGCACCCCCGCCAGCGGCCCGGCGAAGTCATCGACGCTGTCGGCCACCACCGGCAGGCCGCAATCGGCGAAACGGGCGGCGTCGCCGTTGGCGTTCAGCGCCATGCCCTGCACCTGCGGCGCCAGCCGGGCGATGACACGCGCCAGCAGGGACTGGTCGCCCAGCGTCAGCAGCCCCTTGTCGCCGCCGCCCATGCGGCGCGACTGACCGCCCGCAAGGATGACGCCGCGCAACTCCATCGCGGCCCGGTCGGTGATCATCATGACTGCGTCCCCCCCTGCGGCCCCCTTTCGGCCCCCTTGCGGCCCGAACGCCGATCCTCGGGCGCGATGGTCTGTAGGTCGGCGTCCCTGACCAGCCGGTCCTGACCGCTGAGACAGACGAACCGCTGGCCGCGCATCCGGCCCACCACGGTCAGCCCGACCTGACGAGCAATCTCGACCCCCCATGCGGTGAAGCCCGAGCGCGACGCCAGCACCGGGATGCCCATCATCGCCGTCTTGATCACCATTTCCGAGGTCAGCCGCCCGGTGGTGTAAAGGATCTTGTCGGCCGGGTCCGCCCCGGTGGCGCGCATCCAGCCGGCGATCTTGTCGACGGCGTTGTGGCGGCCCACATCCTCCATGTAGACCAGCGGCGTGTCGCGGTGGCACAGGACGCTGCCGTGGATCGCGCCGGCCTCCAGATACAAGCTGGGCATGGTGTTGATCTGCCGCGCCAGCGCGTAAAGCCACGAGCTGCGCACCTCGGTCGCGGGCAGGTTGAGGCCTTCCAGCCCCTCCATCATGTCGCCAAAGACGGTGCCCACGGCGCAGCCCGATGTGCGGGTCTTTTTCTGCAGCTTTTCCTCGTGGTCGGTTTCGACCTCGGTGCGGACGACGACGGTTTCCAACTCTTCGTCATAGTCGATGCCGGTCACGACATCCTCGGGGCGCAGCATGTTCTGGTTGGTCAGAAACCCCAGCGCCAGATACTCGGGGTAATCCCCGATGGTCATGGCGGTGACAATCTCGCGGCTGTTGAGGAAGATCGTCAGGGGACGTTCCTCGACCACTTTGATGGTGACGGTTTCGCCGGTGTGATCCAGTCCTTCGACGGCCCGGGTCAGGCGCGGGTTTTCGGGGTCTGGCCCGATCAGGATATCCTGGGTCATCTGTCGGTTTCTGGCCTTTTCGCCGGAGGTATGAATGGCTATTGCTGGCGGAGACTGAAGCAGAGGGGAACGCATGTCCAGATCGCGAAAGCACTTTTGGCGCGGCTTCCGGAACGGGGCGCCCTTTCTTCTGGTGGTGGTGCCCTTTGCCTTGCTGTTCGGCGTCGTGGCGACCGAAGCCGGGCTGGATCTGACCAAGGTGATGGGATTCTCGGTGCTGGTGATTGCCGGCGCCTCGCAGTTCGCCGCCGTGCAGATGATGACCGACAATGCGCCGGTGATCATGGTGCTGGCGACGGCACTGGCGGTGAACCTGCGGATGGCGATGTATTCGGCTGCCCTGACGCCGCATCTGGGGGCGGCGCCCCTGTGGAAACGAGCCGTCGCGGCCTATTTTCTGGTCGATCAAAGCTATGCCATTTCCATCGCCGAATACGAAAAACGACCCGAGATGGATCTGCGCGACCGCATGGCCTTTTTCTTCGGCAGCATGACGCCCGTGTGCATCCCTTGGTACATCGCGACCTATCTGGGCGCGGCGCTTGGTGCCCGCATCCCCGAGTCCTGGGCGCTGGATTTTGCCGTGCCGATCACCTTTCTGGCGATCATCGCCCCGGCCCTGCGCACCTTCGCCCATGTGAGCGCCGCGCTGGTGTCCATCGTCGTGGCCCTGTCGCTGAGCTTCATGCCCTATAACAGCGGCCTGCTGATCGCGGCGGCCCTTGCCATGATCGTCGGCGCCGAGGTCGAACGTCAGCAGACCCTGCGCAAGGAGCCGTCGGCATGAATTATTCCGAGTTCACCACATGGTTCATCATCGTGGCGCTTGGCGTCGGCACCTTCCTGATCCGGTTTTCGTTCATGGGGCTGATCGGGGACCGGAAGCTGCCCGACTGGGCGCTGCGTCACCTGCGGTACACGGCCGTGGCGGTGATGCCCGGTCTGGTGGCCCCGCTGGTCGTCTGGCCACAGGCCACCGGCGGCGCGTTCGATCTGCCGCGCGTTCTGGCGGCGGCGGCCACGCTGGCGGTCGGGCTGACGACCAAGAACGTGCTGGCCTCGATCGCGGCGGGGGCGGTGACGCTTTACGGCATGCTGTGGCTGATCGGCTAAGCGGCGCCCAAGGACAACGCAGAACGGAAAAAGCCGCGCTGGCTGCGCGGCTTTTTTGTGGGCTCAGGCCCCGATGGGCGGCGGTCTACTGCCCCGCCGCAAGCTTGGCTGTGTTGTCGTCCGCGTCATCATCGTAGATCTTGCGCGTCTTGACGCCGGGCAGCTTGGCGAACGCGCGCATCGTCGTTCTGGGGAAGAAGCTGACAGGCAAAGTCTCGAACCCCGGCACGGTGCGCAGCGCCTTGCTGGTGTAGTTCGAGCAGAAGGCCTTTGGCGCGGCCCCTTGGGCGGCAAAGGCGCGGATCGCCTGATCGGCCAGAGCACGGGTGACGGGCACCTCTTGGATCACAAGGTGAAACGTCTCGCGCGCGTGGTAATCATAGTAAATTGCGCGCAGGGCGTTGGTGAAGCCATAGTGCAGGTCCAACCGCTCGGGTGCGGTGCGGTGGAACCATGTCCCGGCGGGATCCCACAGCACCTGCTGCGAGCCGTTGATGATGACCCCGGTATGTCCACCCTCGCCCGAGCGGTTGTTGATCATGGTAACAAGGGTGATCGACGCCGGCTCGGGATTGGTAAAGGCCGCGCGCGCCACCTCGGCGTCCGAGGCGTAATTGTTGTCGGCACCACAAGCCGCAAGGAAAAGCACCGTTACAAGCGGCAGGATCTTCTTGAGCATACTTCGCCTCGCTGGCCTGAAAATCGACTGAGAATATCAGCCGTTTATAAGAGCGAGCAGGATAAGCGCAACGATGATCGCGATAGCCATGCGCGTCGTGACCTTCACGAAACCGTCAAATGTTTTCTCTTGGGTCGTGATATCCATCGTACCGTGCTTGTGTTCGGCCATCTCGAAGCTCCGTCTTGCGCAGGTTTACAGTTGGTCAGCAGATAATTGATTCAACGCGGGCTGTCACGCCCCGGTTGATGCGCAAATCGGCGCAGGGGCCAATCCGGCGGCCCTGACCGTTTGCCGAGCGGTCAGGGCCTTATGGTCAGGGCGGAGCGGATCAGCGCGCCAAATCCTCGTTGCTGATCGCATAAAGGCCAGCGGCCCCCCGGGTGGCGTGGGCGCAAAGGCCGGTGTGCTCGGGCAGCAGCCGCTCGATATAAAAGCGCGCCAAGGCGGTCCGGGGCCCGGCGGCGCCCGTTTCCGTATGCTCGGCCATCGCGGCACGCAGATGTGCGCAGGCGCCGATCACCCGGGCGAAGGCTCGCAAGAAGGCGCTCGCCCCGGCAAAACGGTCATCCATGTCGGGGTGATCGACCAGCCAGTCGCAGGCCTCGCGCAGGGCCTCGGCGGCCTGCCAGATCGATTCGGCCATGTCGGGCAGGGTCTCGCGGCAACCCTCGGCGCAGCTTTCGATCTCGTCGATGATCCGCCCCGCCGCGTCGCCGCCGTCGGCCAGTTTGCGCCCCACCAGATCCATTGCCTGAATGCCGTTGGTGCCCTCGTAGATCGCGGTCACGCGGACATCACGCAGATACTGGGCGGCGCCGGTTTCCTCGATAAAGCCCATGCCGCCGTGGACCTGAATGCCCATCTGGGCGACCTCGATCCCGATATCGGTGCCGAACGCCTTGACGATGGGGGTCAGAAAGGCGGCGCGGGCGGTCCAGTCGGCTTCACCCGTGGCGCGGGCCATGTCGGTGGCGACCGCACAGCCCAGCGCCAGCGAACGGGCGGCGAAAACCTCGGCCTTCATGTGCATCAGCATCCGGCGCACGTCCGCATGTTCGGCAATCGGCCCCGCGCCGCCGCTTTCGCCCTTGTCCGACGTGCGGCCCTGCTGGCGATCCATCGCATGGGCCAGCGCGTGCTGATAGGCCCCCTCGGCCACGCCGATGCCCTGAATGCCGACGCCCAGCCGCGCGTTGTTCATCATGGTGAACATCGCGGCCATGCCCTTGTTCGGCGCGCCGATCATCCAGCCGGTGGCGCCGTCAAACTCCATCACCGCCGTGGGCGAGCCGTGCAGCCCCAGCTTGTGTTCAAGCGAGACCACCCGCAGGCTGTTGGCCGTGCCCGGTTCGCCCTGAGCATCCGGTATCCGCTTCGGGACCATGAACAGGCTGATGCCACGGGTGCCGGCGGGCGCGTCGGGCAGCCGGGCCAGAACCAGATGGCAGACGTTGCCGGTGAAATCATTGTCGCCCCAGCTGATGAAGATTTTCTGACCGCTGACCGAATAGGAGCCGTCGCCGTTGTCGGTAGCGCGGCTGCGCAGGGCGCCCACGTCGGACCCGGCCTGCGGTTCGGTCAGGTTCATCGTGCCCGACCATTCGCCCGAAATCAGGCGCGGCAGGTAGATCTGCTTGATGGCGTCGCTGGCGTGATGCTCCAACGCTTCGATCTGGCCTTGGGACATAAGCGGGTTCAGTTGCAGCGACAGACATGCGGCGGACATCATGTCGTTCACCGCGCTGGTGATGGTCTGCGGCAGGCCCATGCCCCCGTATTCAGCCGGGGCCGAGATCCCGACCCAGCCGCCCTCGGCGATGGCGCCGTAGGCCTCGGCGAAGCCGGGCGAGCATCGCACGACGCCGTTTTCCAGCCGCGCGGGGGTCAGATCGCCCTGACGCTGCACCGGCGCCAGAACCTCTTGGCACATGCGTCCGGCCTCGGTCAGGATGGCTTGGGTGGTGTCGGGGGTGGCATCCGCGAACATCTCGGTCGCGGCGACGGTGGGGAAATCCACCACATGATCCAGAATGAACTGAAAATCGGTAACGGGCGCTCGATAGGCCATTGACGGAGTTCTCCAGGGGATAGGTCTTTGGACGCGCGGACCGATGTTGCTAAATTTGCCCGAACGTTAGAGAAGGCACTCGCACCGCTCAATCAGGACGCGGCGTCATCGGAGGGTGATAATGGAAACGCTGCATCTTTCCGCCGATCCCGATGGCCTGCGCCATGCGGCAAGGCTGTTGCAGGCGGGCGCGCTGGTCGCCTTCCCGACCGAGACGGTCTACGGGCTGGGTGCCGATGCCTCTGACGACACCGCTGTTGCGCGGATTTATCAGGCCAAGGGCCGACCCTCGTTCAACCCGCTGATCGTGCATGTCGCGGATCTGGAGCAGGCGCGCGACTATGCCGTCTTTTCGCCCGAGGCCGAGCGTCTGGCGCAAGCGTTCTGGCCCGGTGCGCTGACCCTGATCCTGCCGCTGCAGCCGGGGGCCGCGCTGTCGTCGCTGGTGACGGCGGGTCTGCCCGACGTGGCGATCCGCATTCCGCAAAGCCCGGTCGCGCGGGATCTTTTGCGGGCTTTTGGCGGCGCGTTGGCGGCCCCCTCGGCCAACGCCTCGGGGCGGGTCAGCCCGACCACGGCGACCCATGTGCTGGACGCGCAAGGCGGCGGGCTTGGTGGGCGGATCGAGGCTGTTCTGGATGGCGGCCCCTGCACCGTGGGGCTGGAATCCACCATCCTGCGCCCCGGCAAAGACGGGCAAAACGGTCATGCCGCCCGGATCCTGCGCCCCGGCGGCATTCCGGTCGAGGCGATCGAGGCCGCTTTGGGTCATCCCTTGATGCCAGAGACGCCGGTCGCCGCCGATGCGCCTGCCGCGCCGGGGCAGTTGGCGTCTCATTATGCCCCCGGTGCCGCCCTGCGGATGGATGCGAGCACGGTCCGTGCCGGTGAGATCCTGTTGGGGTTTGGCGCAGAGTCAGGTCAGGACAAAGCGCTGATGAACCTGTCGCCCGCGGGCGATCTGCTGGAAGCGGCGGCGAATCTGTTCGACATGCTGCGCCGGATGGACGAGGCTGCGCAGCGATCAGGCGCCGCTATCGCCGTGGCGCCGGTGCCCGACCGTGGGCTGGGCCGCGCCATCAACGACCGTCTGCGCCGTGCGGCGGCGCCGCGACCGTCGGGCGATGACGCCCCTGCGTGAAAGTCGCAAGCTGCCGGCCAGCGTCCCTGATCAGGCCCGGCCACCGGCGGCGGACAACAGCAGCGGATCGATGCCCAGAGACTTCAGCGCACCTTCCCACTTTGCGGGCGAATCGGCGCCGAAGACGATCTCGGGGGTGGCGTCGCCGGTCAGCCAGCCGTTGGCCTGCAGCTCTTCCTCCAACTGGCCCGGGCCCCAGCCGGAATAGCCCAGCGCCAGCAGGCTTTGATGGGGGCCTTCGCCCCGGGCGATGTCCTCAAGGATGTCCAGCGTGGCGGTCATACCGAACTGCGTATCCACCTGCATCGTCGAGCTGTCCGAGCAATAGTCCGAGGAATGCAGCACGAAGCCCCGTCCGTGATCCACCGGGCCGCCGAAATGCACGCGGATCTGCGGCATGTTCCCGGCGGGCGAGATGCCAAGCTGTTCCAGCAGGTCCCGCGCAGAAAGATCGGGGGTGGGCTTGTTGATGATCAGCCCCAGCGCCCCTTCTTCGGAATGGGCGCAGACGTAGATCACGCTTCGATCAAAGCGCGGGTCGCCCATGCCGGGCATGGCGATCAACAGCTTGCCGCTGAGGGTGCTTTCGGACATCTGACTCATGGCTATAGGATGCGGTCGCGCGGCGCGACGTTCAAGGGCCTTCGCAGGGCACGCGCCAGTAAACGCCGGTCAGTGCCCGTTAGGGCCCGTTAGCGCCGGTCGATGATGGTCAAAGACGGTCAATGGCGATCCTTAACGGGCGGGGCGAAGGGCTGGACGGGTTTGCACGCAGATCACGCTCACGCGCTCTCTCCAACAAGTGACTGTCTCTCGGGGCGCATTCGCCTATCCTGTGGTCCATGAACAATGCCAGCCGTCCGACCGCCCTTCGCCCCACATCCCAGCGCACAGGTTTCGCCACGCGGAGCCTTGTGGCAAGGCTGATGGGCGCCGCCTTGGCGGTTGGCCTTTCGGGGGCGGCTCTGGCCGCACCGCCGGGGGCCGTGCCCGATGCCGTCACCGCGGTCGATGCGGTTAACGCGACCGACGGGACGGTCGGCGGGATCGACCCGGTCGTCGGGGCGGCGCAAGACGTCGCCAAGGCCACGATCCTTCCCGGCTGGCGTCAGACCGACGGCACCCATATCGTCGGCCTGAACCTGCAGATGTCGCCCGGCTGGAAGACCTATTGGCGCGCCCCGGGCGAGGCTGGCATTCCCCCGCGGTTCAACTGGACCGGGTCCGAGAATCTGGCCGCGACGCAGGTTCTGTGGCCGACCCCCTCGGTCATCCGCTCGAACGGGCGGCAATCCATCGGCTACCGCGACAAGCTGATCCTGCCGATCGCGCTGACCCCGGTGGACCCGTCGCGGCCCATCCATCTGATCGGCCAGATGCAGGCCGGGATCTGCGGCAGCGTCTGCATTCCGATGGCCTTCGATCTGAAGGCCTCGCTGGTGCCCGAAAGCCACCACCCGGTTGCGTCCATCGTCACCGCCATGCGCAACCGCCCGACCAGCGGGTCCAAGGCCGGGGTTCGCAATCTGCGCTGCCGGCTGCGCCCTTCGGACGACGGGCTGGTTGTGGAAGCCCGGCTGGATCTGCCGCGCGGTCTGTCGGACGAGGTGGTGGTCTTCGAATACGACGACCCCACGCTCTGGATCGCCAGCGCAAGCGTCGTTCGCAAGGGCGCTGCCCTGACCGCGATCAGCACCTTCGTTGCGACGGAAGAGGGCCCGCCGCAGGTCGATCTGTCGCGTCTGCGCCTGACGATTCTGGGCAAGGATCGCGCCATCGACCTGAACGGCTGTCCCGAGGCGCGCAGCCTGTCCTCGATGTTGCGCGCCCGCCCCTGAGCGGTCGGTATCTCGACTAGGATTCGCCTAGGACGTGGGTGCGACTGCCCCGCCGCGCTTGCCCCGTATGGCAAGGATTACGCCCCCCAGCACATAGGTCAGAAGCAACAGCACCGCCGTTCCCAGAATGAAGGCGGCCAGTGCTGTGGCGGGCGAGGCCTCGGCCAATCGGGCGCTTAGCCCTTCGGCGGGCAGCCAGCCGACCAGCCCCGGCCATAGCCCGCCGCGCAGGGCCGCGTGGCCCAATGTTGCCGCGAACAGCCCCGCCACAGCCAGCAGCGCCACCGCCACCGTCGCGCCGACGGCCCGTGCCGCGCGGTGCCTGCCGCCAAAGGCTCCGCCGAACGCCTGCGCCAAGGCGCGGCGCATCGCCGTCACCTGCCGGTGCACGTCCATCTGCACCGCCAGCAATGCCGGCACCATCAGCAGCACCAGCACCATCCCGAAGCCCAGCCCGTAGCACAGCGTAATCACCGTCGGCTTCAGGAACTGCGCCTGAGACGAGCTTTCATAAAGCAGCGGCGCCAGCCCCAGAACGGTCGTCAGCGTGGTCAGCAAAACGGGCCGCAGCCGGTCCGAGGCCGCATCCACGATGGCCGGGATAAGCCCCCTTTCGGCGGCGTATTCGTCAACGGTCGTCACCAGCACGATCGAGTCGTTGATGATGATTCCCGTCATCCCGATCAGGCCGATCACGGTGAACATCGACAGCGGCACATCCCACGCCCAGTGGCCATAGATCGTGCCGACCAGACCGAAGGGGATGATCGACATCACCACAAAAGGCCGCGTCCAGGACGAGAAGACCCACGCCAGCGTCAGGTAGATTCCGATCAGACACAGCATGAAGCCCAGCAAGGCGTCGGACAAAAAGTCGTTCTCCTGCTCGGCCAGACCCGACAGCCGCCACGAGACGCCAAGGTTCTCTTCGATGGTGGGCAGGATCGACTGTTCAAGCTCGGTCATGATTTCGGTGGCGCGGGTGGCGTCATCTTCTGAGATATCGCCCGTGACCGACACCAGCCGCAGGCCGTTTTCCCGCTGGATGGTGGAAAAGCCGCTGCGCCGCGTCACCTGCACGATATCGGCCAGCGGCACGTAGCGGGCTTCGGGGGTGCGCATCTGGGTGCGATCCAGAAAATCCGCCGTCAGCTCGCCGGCCGGCAATTCGACCCGGATGGTGGCCGAGCGGGGGCCGTCGGGGTAGGTGGCGGCCTCGATCCCGTTCAGCCGGTCGCGCAGCACCCGGCCCAGTCCGTCGATGGTAAAGCCCAACGCCTGACCTTGGGCGGTCAACTCCAGAATCAGCTCTTCCTTGTCGTAGGCCAGCGAATCCTCCAGCGCCGAGACCTCGCCGAAGCGGGCCAGCGCGGTCTTCAGGGCCTCGGCTGCGGCTTTCAGCGTCTCGGTCGGGGCGTTGTAGAACTGCACGTCCAGCGCGTCGCCGCCGGGGCCGGATCGCCAGCCGCGGAAGCTGACGGTTTCCATCAGCGGGTGCGGGCGGACGCTGTCCTGCAACTCTGCGACGAACTTGAAGCTGGAATAGGGGCGCAGATCCGGGTCGATCAGCTCGATCGCGATAGAGCCCAGAAGATCGCTGTCCTTATTGTCCGTCCCCGACAGGCCGCGCCCGGTGGTGCCGCCGATCTCGGCCAGCACGAAGTCCAACGGGTTGGTGCCGTATTCAGCCTCATACTTGGCGGCCAGATCCTCGGTCGCGCGCTGCATCTCGCGCATCATCTCGATGGTGTCGGCACGGGTCGCGCCATCGGCCATCGCGAAATTCCCCGAGATCGAGCCCCGCTCGGGGGCGTTGAAGAACCGCCACGTCACGTCGCCCGTGATGAACAGCGACATCTGCGAGGCCAGAAGCACGAACACCCCCGCGATCACCGGATACCGTGCCCAGACCACCAGCCGCATCACGCGCCGGAAGATCCCGTCGCGGAACCAGCGGAAGCCACGGTTCACCAGACGGCTGGGCAGGTCGTACCAATGTTCCTTGGCCGTGTGGGCCAGCGCGTGGCGCATGTGGTTCGGCAGGATCAGGAAGCATTCCACCAGTGAGGCCAGCAACACCACGATGACCGTGAACGGAATGTCCTTGATCAGGTCGCCAAAGCGCCCGCCCACGACGACCAGCGCGAAGAAGGCCAGCACCGTGGTGATGGTGGCCGAAAAGACCGGCAGGAACATCCGCCGCGCCGCGTTCTCGGCGGCGACGACCGGTGGCTCGCCCAATCGTCGGGCGCGGAAATCGGCGTGTTCGCCCACGACGATGGCGTCGTCGACCACGATGCCCAGCGTGATGATCAACGCGAACAGCGACATCATGTTCAGGGTCAGCCCGGCGGCATACATCAGTGCGATTGCGGCGGCCATTGCCACCGGGATGCCAGCCGCGACCCACAGTGCGATCCGCGCGTTCAGGAACAAAAACAGCAGCGCCACGACCATGCCCAACCCCAGCAGGCCGTTGTCCAGCAAGATGTTGAGCCGCCCGGTGATCGCCTCGGCGCGGGTGCGAATCAGGCTGACCGAGACCCCTCTGGGCAGGCTTGCCTGCATCTCGGCGGCGACACCCTCGACCGTTTTCTGGATGCCGATGGCGTCGCCCCGTTCGGTGCGGTCGATCCGGACCGAGATCGCCGGATCGGGACCGACGAAATAAGCCCGCTGCCGGTCGATGCCCTCTTGCGTGACCGTCGCCACGTCGCCGATCAGCAGCTTCGAGCCGTCGGGGTTCGACCGCAGGACGATGGCCTCGATCTGGTCGGGGCTCCGTTTGGCGATGCCGGTGCGAACCCGCGCGTTGGCGCCTGAAACATCGCCCGCTGGATCGGCCATGGCTTCTTCGGCGATGGCCTCGGCGATGGCGCTCATGGAGATGTCGTGGCGGATCAGCGATGCGGTCGGCACCTCGATGATGGTTTCGGGCGCGGCCACGCCACGGACCGTGCTGCGCGTCACTCCCTTGGCGAACAGCCGCGCCACCAGTTCATCGGCAAAGCGGCCCAGTTGATCGACGCCCACGGGCCCCGTCACCACCAGATCGGTCACACGGTCGCTCCAGCCGCCGCGCCGTACTTCGGGCTTTTCGGCATCCTCGGGCAGGTTCGACACCGCATCCACGGCCGCTTGCACATCGTCGGCGGCGCGGGCCATGTCCCAGCCGGGTTCAAACTCCAACCCGATCGAGGCGCTGCCCTCGCGCGAGGTCGAGCTAGAGGATTCGACCCCCTCGACCGACAGCAGCACAGGCTCCATCAGATCGACGATGCCGGCGTCCACATCCTCGGCGCCCGCGCCGTCCCAGCGGACCGAGACCGAGACGCTGTCGATGATCACATCGGGAAAGAACTGCGCCCGCATCTTGGGGATCGCATAGACGCCGCCGGCGATCATCAGCACCAGCAACAGGTTGGCGGCGGTGCGATGGCGGGTGAAATACGACAGCATGCCGCCGATGGCCGAGCGCACGGGCGTCGGGTTCACAACGTTGCCGTGAGCGTCCTGCTTGGCGGGATCCTCGGTGCGGGGCGGGGTGTCGGACATGATCTAGCCCCCCATCCGGCCTTCCAGCCGGTCAAGCACGCGGGCGGGGACCGAAGGTTGGGACAGTTGCGCCAGCAGCCGTTCCTTGACCTCGGCGGGCATGCGGCTGTTGCCTTCGATGAAGGCGATCAGCTTCTGGCGGCGTTCGTCCGAAAGCTCGACCATGTCGGCGGTCGCGGCATCGTCGGCCCCTTCTCGGGTGCCGTCTCTGCTGCCGTCTCGGGTGCCACCTCTGCTGCCGTCTCTGGCCCCCCTCGCGCCCCTGTCGCTGGCGTCGGTCTGGGCCACGTCATCGCCTTCGGCACTGTCCGCGGCGGCGGTCGCATCGCTTGGGCGCAGCGGTTTGACCCGGATGCCCGCGCCCAGAAGCGGCGAACGCTGGGCCACGACCTCGCGGTCGAACAGGTCGGGCGCGCGGACCAGAACGTCGTCGCCCTGACGGCGCAACAACTCTACCGGCATCGATTGCAGCTTGTCGCCCTCGGCCAGCACCAGCACCGTGTTCTGCGCGTCCAGCGCCGACGACGGCAATTGCGCGACGCCTTCCAGCAAAGGCTCGGTCACGCGGACGGTGACGAAATCGCCGGGCCGGAACCCTGCGGCGCCGTTCAACTGCGCGAACAGCAGCCGCCCCGTCTGCCCCTCGCCCGCGACGGCGCTGACGCGTGAAATGCGGCCCGAGGCGGTGATTTCGAACCCCGAGACATCCAGCACCGCCGTCACCGGCGCGTCGGGCAGGCTGCCGTCGGGACCCGCCAGACGGGCGTATTGCCCGGTCGAGATGCGGAACTGCACCTCAAGGCTGTCGGGGTCGATCAGCCCGGCCAGACGTTCGTTGCCGTTGACCAGACCGCCCTGCACCACGCTGACCTCGGTCAGGGTGCCCGAGAATTCGGCCCGAAGGACGGTATCGTCCAGCTTGCGGCGCGCATCGGCCAGACTGATGCCCGCGCGGTCCAGCCGGGTGCGGGCCAGATCGACCCGCGTTTCGGCCTGCGCCAACGCCTGACGACGCGACACCACGGCCTGATCCGCCTGTGCTGCGGCCAGTTCGGCGGTCTCGGTCTGGGCGGCGGTGCCGACCCCGCGGCTTGACAGATCGCGCTGTCGCTTCAGGGCCTGCGCCCGAAGATTCGCCTGCGCCTGCGAGGCCGCAAGCTCGTCGCCCGCCAGTGCCAGCGCACGTTCGGCATCGCGCTGCTCGGCCTCGGCCTCCGACAGGTCGCTTTGCGCCACTTCCAGCGCCGACTGGGCCTCGCGCGGGTCGATCCGCAACAGCACCTGCCCCGCCTCGACCATGCCGCCATCGACGAAGCTTTCGGCCAGCTCGACCACCGTGCCCGCCGAGGGCGCGCGCAATTCCAGCGTGCGGCGGCTGCGCACCTCGCCGAAGGTCATCAGTTCGGGGCGCAGATCCACCGCCGTGGCGGTCAGCACGTTGACGGCCATCACCCGTTCGCGGGCCGGACGCTGGGGCGTGTCACGGGCCATCCGGTCCTGAAGTGCGCTGACCAAGGTCTGCGCCCCAAGGCCCAAAAGCCCCACGGTGACCGCCAGAAGGAATAGCCCCACGAGGGAGCGGCGCAGAAATCGCATACGGACAGTCCTATAAGCCCGAAAATCGCGGGCGGTTCAGAATAGCGCGCCCCCCGTCGGGAACCAAGGCACAGAGATGTTACGCAAAGATGTTACGCAGTGACGTTACCCAGTGATACGGGGCCCGGCGCTATTTCCGTCGCTGATGTTCGTCCAGACGCGGCATTATTTCGACGAAGTTGCAGGGACGGTGGCGCAAGTCCAGTTGCAGCACCAGAATCTCGTCCCAAGCATCCTTGCAGGCACCGGGGCTGCCGGGCAGCGCGAACAGGTAAGTTCCCCCGGCGACGCCGCCGGTTGCACGGCTTTGCACCGCCGAGGTGCCGATCTTTTTCATCGAGACATGGGTGAAGACCGTGCCAAAGGCCTCGATTTCTTTTTCGTAGACATCGCGATGGGCCTCGACGGTGACGTCGCGCCCGGTCAGCCCGGTCCCGCCGGTCGAGATCACCACATCCACATCCGGGTTATCGCACCACGCACGCAACTGATCCGCGATCTGGCGCCGCTCATCCCGGACGATCTGGCGGTCGGCCAGAACGTGGCCCGCTTGGGCGATCCGGTCCACCAGCACCTGCCCCGACCGATCCTCGGCCGGGGTGCGGGTGTCGCTGACGGTCAGCACCGCGATGCGCACAGGGAAGAAAGAGGCGGTCTCGTCGATCCGGCTCATGGGTTATCCTTTCTGAAGAAACGCAAGGCGCAAGGCCAAGGCCGCGAATATCCCCGCCGAGATCCGCCCCAACCAGAGGCTTGCGCCACCGCCACGGCGGGCGAAGCGGCGGCCCAGCCGGTGGGCGAAGATCCCGGCAAGCGCGTTCACCACCAAACCGCCCAGCGCCACGATCGCGCCAAGGATCAGGAACTGCGCCAGCACCGCGCCCCGCGCCGGGTCCACGAACTGCGGCACGAAGGCCAGCACGAACAGGATCACCTTGGGGTTCGACAGGTTGACCAACATCCCCTGACGCAGGCTGGTCAAGGCCGGGACGCCTTGGCTGATCGAAGGGGTGCCGGGGGGCTGCGCGGTTGGGGCAGACAAGGGATCTTGTGAGCCCCCCGACCGGCGCAGCGTCTGCCACGCCAGCCACAGCAGATAGGCGACGCCCAGCCAGCGGATCGCCTCGAACATCCAGGGCAGTGCGGCGACCATCGCGCCCAGCCCAAGCCCGGCCAGAAGCACATGCACCATGCCGCCCAGCGCCACGCCCGCGCTTGCCGCCGCAGCCGCGACCGGCCCGCCGCGCAGCCCCTGTCCGACGCAAAGCATCATGTCCGCCCCCGGCGTCAGGTTCAGCGCAAGGGCTGCGGGCACGAAGGTCAGAAGCGTCACCAGATCGACGGGAAAGGCGAAGGGCATCATGCGTCCCCGGCCGTGTCCAGCCGGGCCCGCAGGTCCAGCAGATCGGCCCAGCTGTCGCGCTTGGCCTCGGGCGTCCGCAACAGATAGGCCGGGTGCACCATCGGCAGCGCCGGGCGGCCCAGCGCCTGCGTCCACTGTCCGCGCAGACGGGTGATGCCCTTCTGCCCCAGACAGGCCTGACAGCTGACATTGCCCATCAGCACCAGAAACTCGGGCGCGGCCAGCGCCACGTGTTTCTCGACGAAGGGCATCATCATCGCCACCTCGCCCGGATGGGGCGCGCGGTTGCCGGGGGGGCGCCACGGCAGGACGTTGGCGATATAGACCGCGTCGCGCAGATCCTCGGCCGTCCGCGAGAGGCCGATCGCGTCCAGCATCCGGTCCAGCATCTGCCCCGCCTGCCCGACGAAAGGCTTGCCGGCGTGATCTTCGTCCCGGCCCGGAGCCTCGCCCAGCACCATCACCCGCGCACCGGGCTTGCCGTCGGCAAAGACGAAATTGCGCGCGCCCTTCTTCAACTCGCAATGCTCGAACCCGGCCTGCGCTTGGGCCAAAGCTTCGAGGCTGGTGGCGGCCATCGCGGCGCTGCGGGCCTCGGCCACGGGATCGACCTGCGGCATCGGGACATGGCCGGTGGGGCCCGGTGCAGAAGCGCCGCCCGTCGCATTCCCCGGCGCATCCCCCGTCGCATCCGCCTGCCCGGCTGGACCCGCCGCCATGCCCGCCGCCATGCCCGCACGCTCGCCCTGAAACGCGGCCCGGGCCGGGGCGACATCCTCGGCCTCGAACCGGTTCACCGGCTCTTCGCCGATGGTCTCGGTCACGCCAAGCTCGACCTGCCATTCCAGCAGGGCGCGGGCGGTCTGATGATCAAGCAGCGCGGTCATGGCCGGCAAGTTACGCCCGCCCGCGGAATAGGTAAATGCCCCATCAGCCGCGCACCAAGGCTTGCCGGGCGCGTGCTGCGGACCTATAAGGCCCCCGGTCGCGAAGGGGGCAGCATGACATTCCGCCACAGACATCTTCTTGGCATCGAACCGCTGCATCAGGAAGACATCCGCACGATCCTCGATCTGTCCGAACGCTACGTGGACCTGAATCGACAAAGCCAGAAGCATGTCGACGTGCTGCAGGGCCTGACCCAGATCAACATGTTCTTCGAAAGCTCGACCCGCACGCAGGCCAGTTTCGAACTGGCCGGCAAGCGGCTGGGCGCGGACGTGATGAACATGACGATGCAGGCCAGTTCGATCAAGAAGGGCGAGACGCTGATCGACACGGCGCTGACCCTGAACGCCATGCACCCCGATCTGCTGGTCGTGCGCCATCCCCATTCGGGCGCCGTCAACCTGCTGGCCGACAAGGTGAACTGCGCCGTGCTGAACGCCGGTGACGGGCGCCACGAACATCCCACGCAGGCGCTGCTGGACGCGTTGACGATCCGCCGCGCCAAGGGGCGGCTGCACCGCCTGTCCATCGCCATCTGCGGCGACATCGCCCACAGCCGGGTGGCGCGGTCCAACCTGCTGTTGCTGGGCAAGATGGAGAATCGCGTGCGCCTGATCGGCCCGCCCACCCTGATGCCCGCCCGCATCGACGAATTCGGGGTCGAGGTCTTCGACGACATGCGCGAGGGTCTGCGCGACGTCGACGTGGTGATGATGCTGCGGCTTCAGAAGGAACGGATGGACGGCGGCTTCATCCCGTCCGAGCGGGAATATTACCACCGCTTCGGACTGGACGCCGAAAAGCTGGCCCATGCCAAGCCCGACGCCATTGTCATGCACCCCGGCCCGATGAACCGCGGGGTCGAGATCGACGGCACGCTGGCCGACGACATCAACCGCTCGGTCATTCAGGAACAGGTCGAGATGGGCGTCGCCGTCCGCATGGCGGCGATGGATCTGCTGTCGCGCCACCGCAGCGGCCGAGAGGATCAGGCATGACCCAGACGCTTTTCACCAACGCGCGATTGATCGACCCCGAGGCCGGGACCGACAGCCTTGGCAGCCTGCGGGTGCGCGACGGGCGCATTCTGCAGATCGCTTCTGATCCTGCGCCCTCGGCGGATGACGGGGACACCGTGGTCGACTGCGCCGGCGCCTGCCTTTCGCCCGGCATCATCGATATCGGCGTCAAGATCTGCGAGCCGGGCGAGCGGCACAAGGAATCCTTCCGCACCGCCGGTCTGGCCGCCGCCGCCGGCGGCATCACCACGATGGTGACGCGCCCCGACACCTCGCCTGCCATCGACAGCCCCGAGACGCTGGAGTTCGTCACCCGCCGCGCGACCGAGGCCGCCCCCGTCCATATTCTGCCGATGGCCGCCCTGACGCGCAATCGCCAAGGCCGCGAGATGGTCGAGATCGGCTTTCTGCGCGACGCCGGCGCCGTTGCCTTCACCGATTGCGATCAGGTGGTGCTGTCGCCCAAGGTCTTCTCGCGCTGCCTGACCTATGCGCGCAGCCTGGGCGCTTTGGTCATCGCCCACCCGCAGGACCCGGGCCTGTCGTCGGGGGCGGCTGCGACCTCTGGCAAGTTCGCGTCCCTGCGCGGCCTGCCCGCCGTCTCGCCCATGGCCGAGCGGATGGGGCTGGAGCGTGATCTGGCCTTGGTCGAAATGACGCGCGCCCGCTATCACGCCGACAACCTGTCCTGCGCCGCCGCCCTGCCCGCGCTGAAGCGCGCCAAGGACGCCGGGCTGGATGTGACCGCGGGCGTCAATATCCATCACCTGACCCTGAACGAGTTGGACATCGGCGACTATCGCACCTTCTTCAAGATCAAGCCGCCGCTTCGCGCCGAAGACGACCGCCGCGCGATGGTCGAGGCCGTGGCCTCGGGGCTGGTCGACATCATCGCCTCGATGCACACACCCCAGGACGAGGAAAGCAAACGGCTGCCGTTCGAAGAGGCTGCATCGGGGGCCGTCGCCCTAGAAACCTTGCTGCCCGCCGCCCTGCGGCTGGTGCATTCCGGCGACATCGCCCTGCCCGCCTTGCTGCGGGCGATGACGCTGAACCCTGCCCGCAGGCTGGGGCTGGCATCGGGTCGGCTGGCCAAGGACGCCCCGGCGGATCTTATGCTGTTCAATCCCGATCTGCCCTTCGTGCTGGACCGCGCGACGTTGCAATCCAAATCCAAGAACACACCCTTTGACGGCCAGCGAATGCAGGGCCGGGTGCTGGGCACATGGGTCGAGGGGCGCCGCGTCTTCACCGCCGACTAGGGTCCCGCCTCCGGTCGGGCCGGCTTAAGCCGTTCGCATCGCAGCCATTGATCCCGCGACGATCCTTCTGCACTGTCGCGAAAATTTTCCCGCCAGAGGCACGCACGCCGCCGCCTCCGGCACCGCAATTCAGGACCCGTTCCATGCCCGTATTCGACACCGCGATCTCTGCCCTGCTGCTGACCGCCCTGCTGGCCTACCTGCTGGGGGCCGTGCCCTTCGGCCTTGTGATGGCGCGGCTGTTCGGGCTGGGGGATCTGCGCCACATCGGGTCGGGCAACATCGGCGCCACCAACGTCTTGCGCACGGGCAACAAGACGGCGGCCTTCCTGACCCTGATCCTTGACGCTGGCAAAGGCGCGATTGCGGTCCTGATCGCCCGCATCACGCTGGGCGAGGACGCGGCCCAGGTTGCCGGCTTCTTCGCGTTTCTGGGCCATTGCTATCCGGTGACGCTGGGGTTCAAGGGCGGCAAGGGCGTGGCAACCTTCCTTGGCACGTTGCTGGCGCTTTACTGGCCCGCCGGGCTGGCGGCCTGCGGGGTCTGGCTGGTGACGGCGGCGATCTTCCGGTTCTCGTCGCTGGCGGCGCTGGTGGCGGCGGCAAGCGCGCCGGTGATGCTGTATCTTCTGGGAATGCCGCAGGCGGTGGTCTTCGGCATGGCGCTGGCGGCATTGATTTTCCTGCGTCACAAGGCCAACATCGCCCGACTGGTCGCGGGGCAGGAACCCCGCATCGGCAAGAAGTGACCCCACGGGCCCGGAGCATCTATGACCTTCCCCCAAGCGATCCGCCACAGTCTGGAACGCTATGCCGTGTTCTCGGGCCGGGCCTCGCGCGCGGAATTCTGGTGGTTTCAGCTTTTCAATTTTCTGGGCACATTCGCGACCGGCTTTCTGGACGGGTTGATCGCGGGCACGAATGGCGGTGTGGCGGTGCTAAGCGCCATCTGGGCGCTGGCGCTGCTGCTGCCGTCGATCTCGGTGCTGGTGCGCCGCCTGCATGACATCGACCGCACCGGCTGGTGGTTCTGGATCATGCTGCTGCCGATGATCGGGATGATCGTGCTGCTGGTCTTTACCCTGATCCGGGGCACCGAGGGGCCCAACCGCTATGGCCCGCCCCCTTCCCGCGATGCAGCATCGCGCCGCCGCGCGGGCGACGGGACAGAGCCGGACGCCGGTGCAGACGTCGGTGCAGACGTTAATTCGGACGGCAGTTCAGACGGCGGTTCTGACGCGGCGCTCAGCCGGTCCCGCATTCCGACGATCCCCCGTGGGACCGCCGATAAGGATCAGTAGGAATATTCGGCGTAGATCCGGCTTAGGTCGCCGTCCCACTCGCCATGATATTTCGCCAGCAACTCATCCGCCGGAACGCTGCCCGACTCGACGCTTTCGCGCAGGGCGTTCAGGAAATGCGTCTCGTCGGGGACCAGACCGCCGGCGCCGGGGCGGGCGCGGGCCTTCAGCCCCTGCTCGGCGATCGAGACCACCTCGCGGGCCAGATCGTGCATGCGGATGCCGCCCACCTCGGCCTGCAGCCCCTGTTCCGAGGCCGCCACGCGCAGCGCCTCGCGTTGCTCGGCGTCCCAGCCCTTGACCAGATCCCAGGCCGCGTCGAGTGCGCCCTGATCGTAGGTCAGACCAACCCAGAACGCGGGCAAAGCGCACAGCCGACGCCACGGGCCGCCATCGGCGCCGCGCATCTCGATGAACTTCTTCAGCCGCGCTTCGGGGAAGATGGTGGTCAGGTGATCGGCCCAATCCGACAGGGTCGGCGTCTCGCCCGGCAGGGCCGGAAGCTGCCCCTTGAGGAAGTCGCGGAACGACTGGCCCAGCGCGTCGATATACTTGCCGTCGCGGTAGACGAAATACATCGGCACATCCAAGGCGTATTGCACCCAGGCCTCGAACCCGAAGCCATCATCGAAGACAAAGGGCAGCATGCCCGTCCGCGCGGGGTCCAGATCGCGCCAGACGCGCGAGCGCCATGATTTGTGACCGTTGGGCTTGCCCTCGAAGAAGGGCGAGTTGGCGAAAAGCGCAGTCGCCACGGGCTGCAGGGCCACGGCCACGCGCAGCTTCTGCACCATGTCGGATTCGGATTCGAAATCCAGATTCACCTGCACCGTGCAGGTGCGGTACATCATGGTTTTGCCCATGCTGCCGACCCGGTCCATGTAGTCGGTCATCAGACGGTAACGGCCCTTGGGCATCATCTCCATCTGGTCGTGGGTCCATTCGGGGGCGGCGCCCAGCCCGATGAAGCCCGCGCCGATGTCGTCGGCCACGCTTTGCACCTCGCGCAGGTGTTCGTTCACCTCGTCGCAGGTCTCGTGGATGGTCTCGAGGGGGGCGCCCGACAGTTCAAGCTGTCCGCCCGGCTCAAGGCTGACATTGGCACCATCTTTCAGCAGGCCGATGATCTTGCCGCCCTCTTCCACAGGCGCCCAGCCGAAGCGATCCCGCAGGCCCTCCAGCATGGCGCAGACGGAACAGGGGCCTTCGTAGGGCAGCGGTTCAAGCGTGTCGCGGTTATAGCCGAACTTCTCGTGCTCGGTGCCGATGCGCCAGTCGGCGCGGGGCTTGCAGCCCTCGGCCAGATATTCGGCAAGCTGCTCGTGCCGCTCGATCGGACCGCCACCGGCTTGGGGAATGGACATGGCTGGGGCTCCGATCATTGGGTTTGTCAGGCGAATTGACTGGCGAGGTGTCTGGCGGATTGTCTGGCGTGCGTCAGGCAGACAGGGGTGCGACGTTGCGCGGGGGGTGTCAAGAGGGCCGAGGCCGCCCGGCGGCGTTCCCGCCCCCATCACCGCCCCCAACGCCGCCCCCACCGGCAATCGCCCGCGTGTCCCCGTCCGGGCGTCGCCAGACAAGCCGATCCCCGGCCGAGGTATCCCGGCTGATCGCCACCAGACGCGCCGCATCCACGCCCGGAAGCGCCGCGAAAGCGTCGAACAGCAGCCGCGCGCCTTCGGCGTTGGCGGGGATCAACAGGGTCGTGCCCTCGGAATTGTGAAGATACCAGCGGGCGCGTCCGGCATCGTCGGTGACAAGACGGATCGCCGTCAGCGCCCCCAGCGAGACCGAGCCGCCATGGAAGGGACCGAAATAGCCGATCCGGCCTTCGTCGATCTGCACGACGCCCGGCCCGCCGCGCCCCGACCGGAAGCGAGCGCGGCGCACCGCCACCCACAGGTATGCCGCCCCGGCCAGCGCGATGACACCGCCGACGCCCTGCAACAGCCAGCCGCCCAGCAACAGGATCCACAGCCCCGCCAGCACGGCCACGCCGGCAAAGATCGCCTCGCGCCAGTGGCGCAGGGCGCGGCGCAATTCGGGTCGGATCAGGCTCATGAGCCGGTGCCTTGGGACGTGGTGTCTTGGGGTGCGGCTCCTAGGGATTCGGCGTCCCGGGTCCAGTCGCCATGCTGCATCTGCCACAGGGTCATCGCGGCCACCGCCGCCGTATCGGCACGCAGGATGCGCGGACCCAGCGAGACCGCGACCGCCTGCGGCATGGCGTGCAGACGGGCGCGTTCCGCCGGGCTGAAGCCTCCCTCGGGGCCGATCAGGATCGCCCAGGGGTCGGTGCTGTCGGGCGCGCCCAGCGGGGCCGACCGGGTGTCGCCCACCAAAGCCTCGTCACAGAACATCAGGCGGCGGCCCTCGGGCCACTCATCCAGCAGCTTGTCCAGTCGCTGCAACGCCGTGACCTCGGGGACGAAGGTGCCGCCGCATTGCTCGGCGGCCTCGACGGCGTGGGCCTGCAGACGGTCTTGGCGGATACGCTCGGAATTGGTGAACTCGGTCTGGACCGGGCAGATCCGGCGGGCGCCCATCTCGGCGGCTTTCTCGACGATGAAATCGGTGCGGGCCTTCTTGATCGGCGCGAACATCAGCCACAGGTCGGGCGGCATCTGCAGCGGCCGGGTCTGGTCTTGCACCGTCAGCGTGCCGCCCCGCTTGCCAGCCTCGCTTACCCCGGCGCGCCATTCACCGTCGCGCCCGTTGAACAGCGTGACGGCGCTGCCGACCGACAGCCGCATCACCCCGAAGAGGTAATGCGCCTGATCCCGGTCCAGAGGAACCGTTTGCCCCGCCCCAAGCGGGTGCTCTACATAAAGACGAACCTTTGCACTCATGGACCGGACCATATGACCGACCACCCCGAAGCGCCAGAGCCCCGGCGCACCCCGACCGAAGCCCTCGGCGCCGACGGCCAAGTGGCGGATGCGGTCAGCCGGAACTGGGTCGACACCCGTGCGCCCGCGGCGTGGCGGCCCTATCTGCGGCTGTCTCGGCTGGACCGGCCCATCGGCACATGGCTGCTGTTGCTGCCCTGCTGGTGGGGGCTGCTGCTGGCGTCGATCTCGACCGGGCGGTTCGGCTGGTGGGAGCTGTGGATCATGGCCGGGTGCGGCATCGGCGCCGTGGTGATGCGCGGCGCGGGCTGCACGTGGAACGACATCACCGACCGGGACATCGACGACAAGGTGGCGCGGACCCGGTCGCGGCCCCTGCCCTCGGGTCAGGTGACGACGCGGGGGGCGCTGGCGTGGATGGCGGTGCAAAGCCTGCTGGGGCTAGCGATCCTGTTGACGTTCAACGCCACCGCCATCGCCCTTGGCATCGCCTCGCTGGGGCTGGTGGCGATCTATCCTTTCGCCAAGCGGTTCACATGGTGGCCGCAGATCTTCCTTGGGCTGGCGTTCAACTGGGGCGCCCTGCTGGCATGGACGGCCCACACCGGCAGTCTGGGCTGGCCGCCGGTGTTGCTGTATCTGGCCGGCATCGCGTGGACCCTGTTCTACGACACGATCTACGCCCATCAGGACAAAGAGGACGACGCGCTGATCGGCGTCCATTCCACGGCGCGTCTGTTCGCCGAGAACACGCCGACATGGCTGCGCGGCTTCCTGATCGGCTCGGTCGTGCTGATGATGCTGGCGGTGCTGCTGGGCGCTGGCCCGGGGGCGAATCCGTTGACGCTGGCGCTTGCGCTGGGCGGCGCATGGGGGTTCGGCTGGCATCTGGCGTGGCAATTGCGGCGTCTGGACATCGACGACAACGACCGCTGCCTTCAGCTTTTCCGCTCGAACCGCAATGCGGGGCTGATCCCCGTGCTGTTTCTTGCCGTCGCCGCAGTGACGTGATTGAACGCCGCCGCGCGACGGGCTAGACACGCGCCACATCCTTCCCAACCATGGTTACTGCCCCATGCGTCTCGGTCAAAAGATCATTGTCGTCCTTCTGTTCATTATCGCGGGCGGTCTTAGCATCGTGACCTCGCGCGTCGCGGTCCAATGGATCGAGGAACGGACCCTTGCCGCCGTCGAACAGGTGATCGCCTTCCGCGGCATCGACTGGGTGAACGCCACCGCCGATGGCCTGCAGATCCGCCTGATGGGCACCGCCCCCGACGAGGCCCGCCGCTTCGAGGTGATCTCGATCATCGGCAGCGTCGTCGACGCCGAGCGGGTGATCGACACGATGAAGGTGCGCGACACCTCGAACATGCCGCCGCCCAAGTTCTCGATCGAGATCCTGCGCAACGACCGCGGCATCTCGTTGATCGGGCTGATCCCCACGGCCAGCGGCAGCGACCGGATCGTCGAGCGGATCGAGGGGCTGACCCGCAACGCCCGCGTCGCCGACATGCTGGACGAAGGCGACTACCCCGTCCCCGAAGGCTGGCCCGCCGCGCTGGAGTTCGGCATCGAGGCGCTTGGCCTGCTGGAACGCTCGAAGATATCGGTGACGGCGGATCTGGTGGCGATCACCGCCATCACCAACTCGACCGAGGAAAAGAGCAACCTTGAAGCCGACCTGCGCCGGCTTGCCCCCGACGGCTTGCAGGTCAACGCCGAGCTGACGGCGCCGCGCCCGGTCGTCACCCCCTTCACCATGCGCTTCGTCAAAAGCCGGGCGGGTGCGCGGTTCGATGCCTGCACCGCCGACACCCCCGAAGCTCGCGACCGCATTCTGGCCGCCGCCGCCAGCGCGGGCGTCACCGGGCAGATCAACTGCACCATCGGTCTGGGCGTGCCCAGCCCCAACTGGGCCGCCGCCGTCGAAACCGCCATCTCCAAGCTGGACCAGCTTGACGGCGGCAACATCACCTTCGCCGACGCCGACGTGACGCTGGTGGCCCAAGACACCGTCACACAGGCCGAATTCGACCGCGTGGTGGGCGAGCTGAAGGCCGATCTGCCCGACGTCTTCTCGCTGAAAGCCATCCTGCCCGAGCCGCCAAAAGCCGAAGGCGACACCGACGAGCCCAAGGCGCCGGAATTCGTCGCGGTGCGTGATGACGAAGGTGCTGTGCAGATGCGGGGCCGCCTGCGCGACGAGTTGATGCAGGAGGCGGTCACCAGCTTTGCGCAGGCCAAGTTCGGCGCCGGCAGCGTCTATAACGCCACCCGTCTGGACGAGGGGCTGCCCGACGGCTGGCCAATCCGCGTGCTGGCCGGTCTGGCCGCCATGTCAGAACTGGAATCCGGCACGCTGCTGGTGCGCTCTGACTTCATCCGCATCGAGGGCGACACCGGCAGCGCCGGCGCCCGCGAGGATATGGCCCGCATCCTGTCGGACCGGCTGGGCAAGCAGGACAAGAATTACGAGCTGGACGTGCGCTATGTCGAGACCCTCGACCCCTCGGCCGCGCTGCCCACGCCGCGCGAATGTGCCGACAGCATTCAGGCCGAGATCGCCAAGCGCAAGATCACCTTTGCCCCCGGCTCGATCGACATCGACCCCGACTCGCTGCCCACCGTCGACAAGATCGCGCGGCTGCTGGACGACTGCTCCGAGGTGAAGATGGAGATCAGCGGCCACACCGACAGCCAAGGGCGCGAGAACATGAACCTGACCCTCAGCCAAGCCCGCGCCGACGCGGTCCTGAACGCGCTGATGGCGCGGCAGGTGCTGACCGGCAACCTGACCGCCCGGGGCTATGGCGAAACCGACCCCATCGCCGACAACGACACCGAGCAGGGCCGCGAGGACAACCGCCGGATCGAGTTCCGTCTGCTGCAAAACGCGCAGACGGCCAAGGCAGAGGCAGAGGCGGAGGCAGAGGCGGGGGCGGAGGCGGCCACCGAAGGCGAGAATACCGCAGACGGAAACGCCACCGACGGTAACGCCACGGACGAAAACACCACAGACGAGAACACCGAAGGGGACAGCACCCCCGAGGATGACCCCGCGCCGCAGGACGGCGACGCGCCCCAAGCAACGACTGGAGAAGCCCGATGAACCGCAGCGAATTCATCATCGTCATCGCGATCATCCTGTTCGCTTCGTTCATTCTGGGCTGGTTCGCCTCGTGGATCATGACTCGCCTGTCGCGGGTCACGCAGGCCGACATGAGCGAGCTTGAGCAGATGGCAAAGTCGCTGCACGAGGCCGAGGAAACCCGCGATCAGGCCATCGCCTACATGCAGCAGCGCGAGGGCGAGTTGACCAACCAGCTGGCCCAGACCGAAGCCGAGCTTCGCGCCGCGATGGACGGTCTGCGAGACGCCCGCGAAGAGGCCGAGGAACTGCGCGCCTATATCGAGCACGTCAACGCCGCCAGCTAAAGCCGCCAGCTAAAAAGGTCGGCACGGCGCCGGGCGTCAGGGATTGATGCCGGGGCCGGTGCGGTCCGCAGCCGCGCCTATCGTGGCCAAGGCAAAAGCCTGCCCCCTTGCCCCTTAACTGCGCAGCAGCTTCAGCCCCTGCGTGACGTCAGCCCGCACGGCCAGACGCAAGCCCGGTTCATCACCCGCCCGCAACGTCGCAAGGATCAGACGGTGGTTGCGCGGCGCTTCGGCCCGGCGCAGGCGCCCGTAAAGCTTGCGCATGGTCGGCCCCAGTTGCAGCCAGACCTGTTCGGCCATCGCCAGCATCGCCGGGGCCTGCGCGCGCAGATACAGGCTGCGGTGAAATTCCAGATTGGTGCGGATGTAGCCCACGGCATCCTGCTTGACGATGGTCTCGGCGATGGCGCTTTGCACCGTCTGCATCCGGTCGATCAGGGCCAGATGGGCGCGTGGCAGGGCGCGGGCGGCAAGCTCGGGCTCGATCAAGGCGCGCAGGGCGGCCAGCTCCTCGATCCGGTCGTTCGACAGCTCTGGGGTCGAGATCCGTCCCGACGACGACAGCGTCAGCGCCCCTTCGGCCACCAGCCGGCGCACGGCCTCACGGGCGGGGGTCATCGACACGTCGAAATCCCGGGCAAGACCGCGCAGGGTCAGGGCGGTGCCCGGCTCGATCTCGCCGTGCATGATCTGGACCCGCAGGGTGCGGTAAAGCCGGTCGTGGATCGGCGGCGCGGTGTCGGTCTGACGTGTCTGCATCAACATTTATCCATGCTGCGCCGCGCAGCTCAGCCCGTCAACTCGAACCGCCATGCGTGCAGGCTGCTGCCATTGCGCCGCAACCAGGCGCGCGGACCTTCGTAGCCCGGGCACAGATCCGCCACAACGGCCCAGAAGGCCGGCGAATGGTTCATCTGATCCAGATGCGCCACCTCGTGCGCCGCGACGTAATCCAGCACCTCGGGCGGGGCCAGAATCAGCCGCCACGAATACATCAGATTGCCCTGCGACGAACACGACCCCCAGCGGGACCGGGTGTCGCGCAGGGTGATGCGGCCATAGCCGCGCCCCAGCTTGGCCGCGTGATAATCCGAGGCCGCCACCAGCCGATCCCGCGCAAGGGCCTTCAGGGCCCCGGCCAGCGCGGATGCGGCGTTGGGGGCCGCCTTCGGGGCGGGTCCGATGCCGCCCGCCGCCGACGGAAGCTCGATCCGCCCGTCGCCCAGCACAACGCGGCGCCCCGCCCCGACGACCAGCCGGTGGGGCCGCCCCTCTAACGGCAGATCGATCCCGGCGGCAACCTCGCAGGCCACCGTCGAGCGGGCGACCATCTCGCGCAGCCATTGCGCCTTGTCGGCGACGAATCGTTCCGCCGCCCGGCGCGGCGCACCCTTGGGCATCGACAGGGTGGCCCGGCCATCCAGATGCGACACCCGAAGCGACAACCGCCGCACCCGGCCCGACCGGCGCAGAACCACGCGCAGCGGCGGATCGTCCGGCAATGCCCCCGGCAGTTCGATCATGTCGCTCATTCGCTGTGCTCTCCTGCTGCTGCCCCGGCGAAAGCCTTTGACACGGCCATAGGGTTATGGCAGGTGACGCCGACTTCAAAAAGCTCGAACTCGCAAAGGGGGTTGTTTCATGCCCAAAGAGGAATGGGGCGTCAAACGTGTCTGCCCGACGACCGGCAAGCGATTCTACGATCTCAACAAGAACCCGATCGTCAGCCCCTACACGGGCGAGGTCGTGGTGATCGAGACCGGGAACAAGTCGCGCACAATGCTGGCCGACAAAGCCGACCCGAAGGCCGTCAAAGAGACCGAGTCCGAGGATGAGGATCTGCTGGTCGACAACGAGGAAGACTCGGAGGTCGATCTGGAAGACGATGTGCTGGAAGACGACGACGATGACGACCAGACCGTCGCGCTTGACGATCTGACCGACGTCGCCGCCAAGGACGACGACGACTGATCCTGAACGATACTGAACGCGGGGATCCGGGATCGCGGACCCCCGCGCCCGCGTTTTCAGGGCAGGTTTGCAATTACCGATTTTTTCGCTTGCATGCCTTCCTGCCCTTTCATAAACAGCGGGCGCAGACAGGGTCGGTGACAATGTCTGCACCCGGTAAGGGGCCTTAGCTCAGTTGGGAGAGCGCTTGCATGGCATGCAAGAGGTCAGGGGTTCGACTCCCCTAGGCTCCACCATTACCCGCCCCTTTTTACAGACGACGGCTTCTTACAGACCACGACGTCTATCAGACCGCGACCTTTCACAGACCGCGACTTGGATGCGGACGGACCACTGACGGCCCGCCGGATCGCTTCGGCTGTCGGCTGGCCTGCGCAGATCCAGACGCCGCCGGAATATTCCGCAGGGCGCGCGGATCCTGCCGCTTTATTCGGCATCCTTTCGAAGGTTCCCGCGGCGGCGGCAGACGTGACAATTCGCAAAGTGACGTAGCGTTGACAATGACTTGCGCCCGCTCTACCAACCGGCTCGTGCATGATGCACGCATACGGAAAGCGACGTCGTCTGATCCGGCCCCCTGCGCCCGCGGCCCCTGCGCCCGTGCCCGCACCCGTGCTGATCAGCCACGCGCTTTTACATGGGGGAGTTTAATCGCATGAAACACCTGATCACCGGGGCGCTGGCCCTTAGCGCCGCCTTGGCCGCGAACACCGCAATCGCACAGACCAAGATCGGCGCCATCTTCGATCAGACCGGCAGCCTGAACATCTACGGCATTCAGCAAAACAACGCGCTGGATCTGGCGGTCGAGAAGATCAACGCCGAAGGCGGCCTTCTGGGCGAGCCGGTCGAGGTCGTCAGCTACGACGCCCAGTCCGAGCTTAGCAAATACACCCAATACGCCAACACCGCGATCCTGCGCGATCAGGTGGACGCCCTGTTCGCCGGGCTGACCAGCTCGTCCCGCGAAGCGGTACGGCCCATCGCCCGCCGCGCAAACCTGCCGTTCTTCTACCCGGCTCTGTATGAAGGCGGCGCCTGCGACAAGCAGACCTTCGTCACCGGCTCGTCGGCCTCGCAGCAGCTCAAGGTGCTGATCGAATGGTCGATCGAGAAGTTCGGCAAGAAGATCTACATCATGGCGCCGGATTACAACTTCGGCACCATCTCGGCCCACTGGATCGAGGAATATGCCGCCGAGCACGGCGGCGAGGTTGTCGGCAGCGATTTCCTGGCCCTCACAGTGACGGATTTCGCCCCCACCTTGCAGAAGATTCAGGCCGCCCGCCCCGATTTCGTGGTCGCCCTGCCCGTCGGCGCCAACCAGACCGGCTTTCTGGAACAGTTCGCCGCCGCCGGCCTGAAGAAGGACATCGGCATCGTCTCGACCAACTACGGCTCGGGCAACCAGCAGGTTGTCGTCTCGCCGCAGGCGGGCGAGGGCATCATCGCCAGCCAAGGCTACTTCCAGCCGGTCGAGAATGACGCCAACGCCGCGTTCATCGAAGCCTGGGTCGCCAAATACGGCGACGACACGCCCATCGTCTCCGAGGCGGTCGACGTCTGGAACGCGGTCAACCTGTGGGCCGCCGCCGTCGAGAAGGCCGGCAGCGCCGATGCGGATCCCGTCATCGAGGCTCTGGAGAGCGGGCTCAGCTACGAGGCCCCCAACGGCACTGTCATGCTGGAGCCCAAGTCGCACCACCTGCGTCAGAACATCTATATCGCCGAGGGTGACGACCAGCACGGGTTCAAGATCGTCGAGACGTTCACCGACGCCGAGCCGACCTACGAGAACGAGAAATGCGACCTGATCGCCAACCCCGATCTGGCCGAGCACTTCACGCCCGAAGGCTGATCCCGAGGGCTGATCCCAAAGGCCGCCCCGGCTGGGGCGGCCTGACCCCGGCTCTAATTCCCCGCCTTGCTTTTTTCTGGCCCAAGCCCCCTGCGCCGCCCCGCGCCCGCCGGTTTCGGCTTGTCCCCGGCCCCCTGTTGCCCGAGGATCGCGCCACCCCGCCGGACGGACACGCGCTGACGCCCCCCTTCAGCATCCCGAACACAGTCAGGGTCGCGGTCAACGGGCACGTCCGGCCCCGATGACCGAACAGCCAACCCGGTGCACCACGCGGCCTCCCGGCGGCCCCCAAACGGAGACATGACATGGAAGTCGACTATCTTGCGACGGTGCTGCTGTCGTCCCTGTCCAGCGCCTCGATCCTGCTGATCGCCACGCTGGGGCTGGCCGTTGTCTTCGGCCTGATGGGCGTCATCAATCTGGCGCATGGCGAGTTCCTGATGATCGGCGCCTACACGGCCCTGACCGCGACGCAATGGGGCGTGCCCTATCCGCTGGCCATCCCGGTGGCGGTGGTGGTCACGATGGCCATCGGAGCGCTGGTCGAGATCCTGATCATCAACCGGCTTTACGGGCGGATATTCGACACCATGCTGGCGACATGGGGGCTTAGCATCGCGTTTTACCAGATCGCGGTGCTGATCTTCGGCACGGTCACGCCGGGGATCGGCATGCCGCAATACAACATCCAGATCGGTGCCTACAGCCTTGCGGGCTATCCGCTGCTAATGATCGGCGTGGCCGCGCTGATGCTGGTGCTTGTCTTCCTGCTGATGACGCGGACGGTCTACGGGATGAAGGCGCGGGCCTCGATCCAACTGCCGCAAATGGCTCAGGCTATCGGCATCGAATCCGCACGGGTCAACACGACCACCTTCGCCGTCGGCTGCGGGCTGGCCGGTTTCGCCGGCGCCGTTCTGCTGCCCATCGTGCCCGCCACCCCCGCCATGGGCTTTGCCTTCGTCATCAAGGCGTTTCTGGCGGTCGTCGTCGCCGGTCCGGTCACGCTGACCGGCACCGCGCTGACGGCGCTGGGGCTGGGGGGCGGCGCCTCGATCACCGCCAGCTTCCTGACGTCGGTCGCGGGCGATGTGTTCTTCTTCCTGATCACGGCGCTGTTGCTGTGGATCTACCCGCTTGGCATCTCGGCCAAGTGGCGCCGCAAGCTCTGAGGATCTGGCCATGACACCTGCTCAGCGCCTCTACGGCGCTTTCACCCTGCTTGCGCCAATCGCGGTCGCGCTGGCCGCCCTTGGCTATGCCCGCGTGATGGACCCCTATCTGGCGTTCGTCGCCTCGTCGTGGGTGATCTTCGGCCTGCTGGGGCTAAGCCTTGATATCGTCTGGGGGCGCGGCGGGCTGCTGAGCCTTGGCCAGACCGCCTTTTACGGGCTGGGCGGATACCTTGGGGCCGTGGCCGCGATCAACATGGCGCCCGTCACCGGCAACACCCTGATCTGGGCGCTGCCCGCAGGGGCCGCGCTGGGTGCGCTTAGCGCCGCGGTGCTGGGGTATATCATCTTCTACGCCCGGATGGGGCCGCTGCAATCCACGATCCTGTCCTATACCTTCACCCTGCTTTTGTGGTCGGTCGGCCAGTCCTACAAGGTCACCGTCGGCAAGGCCGTGGTGGGCGGCGACAACGGGCTGTCGAACATCCCCGGCGTGGTGCTGGGCTTTGGCCCGAAGGCCCAGTCGCTGGGCCCCAACGGGGTCTTTGCCACCGTGGTCGTGGTGGCGCTGGCGCTTTACGTGCTGACCCGCTGGCTGATGAAAGGCCGCTTTGGCCGGGTAATCGACTGCATCCGCATCGACCCGGAAAAGACCGAGCTTCTGGGCTATGACGTGCGCCGCTATCAACTGGTGAACTTCGCCTATGCCGGGGCCGTCGCGGGCATCGCGGGGGCGCTGTTTGCGCTGTGGGCCAACTACCTGAACCCCTCGATCTTCTCGGTGCAAGAGGCGCTTTTGGTGCCGATCTACGTGCTGGTCGGCGGGCTGGGCACGCTAGCGGGGCCCTTCGTGGGGGCGTTGGCCATCGGCGGGCTGTCGTTCTGGCTGGGCGGAGGCTCGGGCGGCGGGCAGACCACCCTTGTTCTGGGCCTGCTGCTGGTGCTGCTGGTGCTGTTCCTGCGCAACGGCATTCTGGGGGCATTGGACAGCGGCTGGCGCCGGCTGATGCCCGATCCCAACGCCGCCGCGCAAGACAGCCGCCCCGTCCGCATCGAGGTCGACGAGCTAGAGCGTATCCTTGACGAAGCCGCCCGCGCCGCCGGGCCTGCCAAAGCGTTGGAGACCCGCGAGCTGTTCAAGCAATTCGGCGGGGTCATCCCCGTCAACCGCGTCAGCCGCAGCTTCACCACCGGCCAGCCCCATGCACTGATCGGGCCGAACGGGGCGGGCAAAAGTTCGTTCCTGAAGACCTGCGTCGGGATCTACGCGCCCGAGGGCGGTCAGGTTCTGCTGGGGGGCGAGGATGTCACCCGCGCCCAGATCTTCGATCGGGTCCGCAAGGGGCTGGGCGTCAAGAACCAAAAGCCGCAGGTCTTCGGCGATCTGACCGTGGCCGACAATCTGAACGTCGCCGCCCGCTCGCGGCTGCGCGACCCCGAACTGGCGCTGCGGGTCAGCCACTCGATCCTGTCGATGCTGGGGCTCGAGGCGCAGGCGGGGGTGCAGGCCTCGGCCCTGTCGCACGGCCAGCAGCAATGGCTGGATATCGGCATGGTGCTGTGTCTGGCCCCGCGCGTGGTCCTGCTGGACGAGCCCGCCGCCGGCATGACCGCCGAGGAAACCCGCGAGCTGTCGCTGCTGGTGCGCACGCTGGCCAAGCACACGACGGTCGTGGTGGTCGAACACGACATGGACTTCGTCCGTACCCTTGAAGGCCATGTCACCGTGCTGCATCAGGGCGAGGTCTTCGCCGAGGGCGACATCGACACCCTGCGCGCCGACGACCGGGTTCTGGACATCTATCTTGGAAGGCGCGCCCATGTCTGAGACCACCCCCGCGACACCCGCCGCCCCGAACGCGAGCCCGAACGCGACCCCGATCTTCGAGATCCGCAACGCCACCGGCGGCTATGGCAAGACCACAATCATCCGCGACGTCTCGCTGCAGGTCGGCGCGGGCGAGGTGGTCGCCCTGCTGGGCCGCAACGGCGTCGGCAAGTCCACCCTGATGCGCTATGCGACCGGGCTGATTCCGGCCATGTCGGGGCAGGTGCTGATCGACGGCACCCCCGCCCCCGCCTCGCCCGCCAAACGGGCGCGGATGGGCGTGGGCTATGTTCCGCAGGGCCGCTATGTCTTCCCGCGCATGACCGTCACCGAGAACATCGCGGTGGCCGCCGCCGCCAATGGCCATGACCACAAACGCGCCGTCGACCAGATGATGGAGGATTTCCCCATCCTCAAACCCAAGGCGCAGGACCTTGCGGGCGGGCTTTCCGGCGGGCAACAGCAGATTTTGGCGTTGGCCCGCGCGCTGGCGGTCAAGCCGCGCATCCTTTTGCTGGACGAGCCGACCGAGGGGGTGCAACCCTCGATCATCGACGAGATCGCCGGCATCCTGAAACGCATCAACGCCGAGCAGGGCATCGCCATGCTGGTCGCGGAACAGGATCTGGATTTCTGCCTGTCCATCGCCGGGCGGGCCTATGTCATGGAAAAGGGCGCGATCCGGCTGGAAACCGACCGCGACAGCCTGCGGGCCGACAAGGCGCTGCAACAGGAATTGCTGGGGGTGTAGATGGGACAGGACGGAAACGACGAATCAGGGCCCGAAGCCAAGCCCGAGGCCCAGCACGAGGCCCAGAGCGCGGCCCAGAGCGAAGCACAGCGCGAAGCCGCAATTGCCGCCATTCTGGCCCGCATTCAGGCGGGGCTTGCCGGTCCCCGCGACGAAGAGCTTCCCGAACCCGCCCATATCTATGCCCCCCTCCTTGCCCCCTCCCATGCATCCGAGGCCGCCGATGACCAGCCTGCCCCGTGACCTGACCGCCCAGTCCCGCGCATTGGCTGCGGGCGAGACCTCGTCGGTGGCGCTGACCGAAGCCGCGCTTGCGGCGGCCGACGCGCATGCCTCGCTGAGCATCTTCGCGGCGCTGACCCCAAAGGTGGCACTGGCGCAGGCCCGCGCCTCGGACGCCCGCCGGGCAGCCGGCCAGACGCTGGGGCCGCTGGACGGCCTGCCGCTGGCGGTCAAGGACAACTACCTGACGGCGGATTACCCCACCACGGCCTGCTCGAACGCCCTGCCCGATCCGGTGCCGGGCGCGGATGCCCGCATGGTGGCCAATCTGCGGGCGGCGGGGATGGTGATCCTTGGCAAGACCAACATGCACGAATGGGCCTACGGGGCCACCAACGACACCTCGACCGCCGGGGCCACCCGCAACCCGCGCGATCCTGCGCATATCACCGGCGGCAGTTCGGGCGGATCGGGGGCGGCGGTGGCCGCCGGCGTCGTGGGCGCGGCGCTTGGCAGCGACACCGGCGGCTCGGTCCGTATCCCGGCTGCGGCCTGCGGCGTCTACGGGTTCAAGCCGGGCTACGGTCGGGCGTCCCGGGCGGGGATCCTGCCGCTTAGCTGGTCGCTGGACGCGCCGGGACCGCTGGCGGCCAGCCTGTCCGACATCGCACTGTTGCTGCCGCATATGCTGGGCGCGGACGCCGATGACATCGCCACCCGGACCGCCCTGCCCTTCCGAAAGGTCGACGCCCCGACGGCCCCCCGCCTGATCCACCTGACCGGAAAGGGGCTGGAGCGTTCCGACAGCGTGGATCGGGCCTTGCGCGGCTGGCTGGACACCGCCGCCGCCCGCAGCGGGGTCCGCGTGACCGAGGCCGGCCTGCCCGACATCGCCCGTTATTTCGCCGCATGGGACACGATTATGCACGCCGAGGCCTCCTGCTATCACGCCGACCGGCTGGCCCGCGCGCCCGAAAACTTCTCGGAGATGACGCGCATCCACCTTGAGGCCGGGCTGCGGCTGAGCGCGGTGCAGCTTCTGACCGCCCAGCGCCTGCGCCACCGTCTGATCCGCACCCTGCTGCAGGACCTTGGCCCGTGGGATGCGCTGGTGCTGCCGACCCTGCCGGTGCCGGTGCCGCGCCACGGAGTCGCGATGCAGGATTTCGGCGGGCGGCGCGTTACCACACAGGACAGCATGACGTGGTTCTGCTGGCTGGGAAATCTAGCTGGGCTGCCGGCCGTGACCCTGCCGATCCCGCCCGCGGACGGTCAGACCATGCCGCTTGGCATGATGCTGATGGGCCGCCCCGGCGGCGACGAGGCCCTGTTGCAGATCGCCCGACAGATGGACCCCGCCCGCGACACGGCCCCGGCTGCGGACTGACGCCACGCCAGAAGCTCCCAACCGTTCAGGTCGCTTGCGCCGAACCGCGCGGCGTGCGATTTTTCCTGTCGGAGGTCCCCATGCCCAAAAGCGATACACACAGCCGGACCGTGACGCCCGCGCCCAGTTCCGACAGCGCCGACAGCACCCTGCTGCCGCAACTGCACGAGGGGCGCAATCCCGGCATGGATCTGGACACCGACTGGGTGGCGCGGGTGCAGGCCAACACCTCGGCCATCGAACGCCGCGCCGCGACCCTGCCCGGTCGCCGGTCGGTGAAAAAGGACCATCAGGCCGCGTGGCTGCTGCGGGCGATCACGCTGATCGACCTGACGACCCTGTCGGGCGACGACACCGAGGACCGGGTGCGCCGCCTGTGCGCCAAGGCCCGCCAGCCGGTGCGCCCCGACATCCTGCAGGCCCTTGGCATGGGGCCGATCACCACCGGCGCGGTTTGCGTTTACCACGAGATGGTGCCGACCGCCGTGCGCGCGCTGGACGGCTCGGGCATTCCGGTGGCCGCCGTTTCGACCGGGTTTCCCGCCGGGCTGTCGCCCTTCAAGCTGCGTCTGGCCGAGATCCACGAAAGCGTGGCCGCCGGGGCCCGCGAAATCGACATCGTAATCTCCCGTCGCCATGTGCTGACCGGCAACTGGCCCGCGCTTTACGAGGAGATGCGCCAGTTCCGCGCGGCCTGCGGCGACGCCCACGTCAAGGCGATCCTTGCCACCGGAGAGCTTGGCTCGCTGCGCAATGTCGCCCGCGCCAGTCTGGTCTGCATGATGGCGGGGGCGGATTTCATCAAGACCTCGACCGGCAAGGAAACGGTGAACGCCACGCTGCCGGTCTCGCTGACCATGATCCGGGCGATCCGCGACTATCAGGACGCGACCGGGGTGCGGGTGGGCTACAAACCCGCCGGCGGCATCTCGAAGGCCAAGGACGCGCTGATCTACCTGAGCCTGATGAAGGATGAATTGGGCGACCGCTGGCTGCGCCCCGATCTGTTCCGGTTCGGCGCCTCGTCCCTGCTGGGCGATATCGAGCGGCAGTTGGAGCATCACGTCACGGGCCGCTACTCGGCCCTTCATCGTCATCCTGCGGGATAGGCCCCAGATACGGCCTTTACCGACTTGAGGCCCCCAGACCGGAAGGACCCGCCCATGACCGTTCAGGAGATCTTCGAGACAATGGATTATGGCCCCGCCCCTGAAAGCGATGCCGCGGCGCAGGCGTGGCTGGACGGGGCCGGACGTGCCTTTGGCCATTTCATCGGCGGGCGGATGACCGACGCGGCGGGCGGGCTGACCAGCACCAACCCCGCCACCGGCACCCGTCTGGCCGAGCTTAGCCAAGCCGAAGCCCCGGACGTCGATGCCGCCGTTGCCGCCGCCCACAAGGCGCTGAAGGGCTGGTCCGACGACGGCGCCCTGCGGGGGCGGGTTCTTTATGCGCTGGCGCGGCTGGTGCAGAAACATTCGCGCCTGCTGGCGGTGCTGGAGACATTGGACAACGGCAAGCCCATCCGCGAAAGCCGCGACATCGACATCCCCCTTGCCGCGCGGCATTTCTATTATCACGCGGGCCTGGCCCGGCTGATGGACGACGAGACCCCGGACTGCTGCGCCATCGGCGTCTGCGGCCAGATCATCCCTTGGAACTTCCCGCTGCTGATGCTGTCGTGGAAGATCGCGCCGGCGCTGGCGGCGGGCAACACGGTGGTGCTGAAACCGGCCGAATACACCTCGCTGACCGCGCTCTTTTTCGCGCAGATCTGCGCCGAGGCCGGCGTGCCGCCGGGTGTCGTCAACATCGTCACCGGCGACGGCGCCGTGGGCGAGATGATCGTGACGCACCCGGATGTGGACAAGATCGCCTTCACCGGCTCGACCGAGGTGGGGCGGCGCATCCGCGAGGCGACCGGGGGCACCGGCAAGGCCCTGACGTTGGAACTGGGCGGCAAGTCGCCCTACATCGTCTTCGACGACGCCGATCTCGACTCGGCGGTCGAGGGGCTGGTGGATGCGATCTGGTTCAATCAGGGGCAGGTCTGCTGCGCAGGCTCGCGGCTGTTGGTGCAGGAAGGCGTGGCCGAACGGTTCCACACCAAGTTGCGCACCCGGATGGACGGGCTGCGCATGGGCGACCCGCTGGACAAATGCATCGACGTGGGCGCGATGGTCGATCCCGTGCAGTTGAACCGCGTGACCCAGATGGTCGATCGGGCGGTGAAGGACGACCCCTCGGCACAGGTCCACCGCGCCGCCGGTCCCCTGCCCAAGGGCGGCTGCTACTACCCGCCCACGCTGATCACCGGGTTGCACAGCGCCTCGGCATTGATGCAGGACGAGATCTTCGGCCCGGTGCTGGTTTCGACCACCTTCCGCACCCCGGCCGAGGCCGTGGCACTGGCCAACAACACCCGCTACGGGCTGGCCGCGACGGTCTGGTCGGAAAACGTCAACCTTGCGCTGGACGTGGCACCGAAGCTGGCCGCCGGGGTGGTCTGGGTCAACGCCACCAACCTTTTCGACGCGGCGGCCCCCTTCGGCGGTGTGCGCGAAAGCGGCTTCGGGCGCGAGGGCGGGCCCGAGGGGCTGGCGGCCTACACCCGCCCGGCCCACACCGCCGATCCGCTGCCCCGGATCGCGCCCGTGGCGGCACCCAAGGGCGGGGCGGCTTCCGGGGCTGCTTCTGGAACGGTTTCTGGGACGGCCACAGGTCTGGACCGCACCGCCAAGAACTATGTCGGCGGCAAACAGGCCCGGCCCGATAGCGGCTATTCCTCTGTCATATGGTCGCCCAAGGGGCACATTCTGGGCCATGTCGGCCAAGGCAACGCCAAGGACATCCGCAACGCGGTCGAGGCCGCCCAAGGCGCTGCAAGCTGGTCGCGCAGCACCGGGCATCTGCGGGCGCAGATCCTGTATTATCTGGCCGAGAACCTGTCGGCGCGGCAAGACGAGTTCGCCCGCCGCCTGACCGATCTGGGTCAGACCGACAGCGCCGGGTCCCAGCGCGAGGTCGCCGCCAGCATCGACCGGCTGTTCACCTTCGCCGCATGGGCCGACAAATTCGACGGTCGCGCGGCGGGCGTGCCCCTGCGCGGGCTGGCGCTTGCCCTGCGCGAACCGGTGGGCGTGGTGGGGGCTCTTTGCCCCGACGAGGCCCCTTTGCTGGGCTGCGTGACCCTGCTGGGCGCGATCCTGTCGGCAGGCAGCCGCGCCGTGCTGGTCCCCTCCGAGGCCGCGCCGCTGGCCGCCACCGACCTGATGCAGGTGCTCGAGACGTCGGACGTGCCGGCGGGCGTGGTCAACATCGTGACCGGCCGCCACCGCGATCTGGCGGCCCCGCTGGCGGGCCATATGGGCGTGCAAGCGGTCTGGAGCTTTTCCTCGGACGATCTGTCAGAGGTGGTCGAGGCCGCATCGGCCATCGATCTCAAACGCAGTTGGGTCAACAATGGGCGCGCAACCAACTGGCATGCTCCGGAAGGCGGCGCGCGGGCGTTTCTGGAGCAGGCGACCGAGGTGAAGACGGTTTGGGTGCCCTACGGCGAGTAGGGCCCGGCGCCGGGACTGCTGGCGATGCCGGTTGCCTCCGGCGGGGATATTTTCGCGACCCTAAAGCTGGCGGCGCCGTGGCTTGCATAAATCTGCCCTTCCGCCCAGCATGTCGGCAACTGTCAGAAAGGGGCCGACATGGCGAACTCATCCACCGGCGGGGCGGCGGGGCCCGCCATGCGACCGGGGCCGCGCAACAGTCTGACCGATATCCAAGGGCTGCTGGTCGGCAACGCGGGGTCCGACCGCCTGCGCAGCGGCGCGACGGTGGTGGTGGGCGCGCGCCCCTTCACCGCCGCCGTGCATGTGGCCGGCGGCGCCCCCGGCACGCGAGAGACGGATTTGCTGGCGCCCGACAAGCTGGTGCAGCAGGTCGATGCGCTGGTGCTGTCCGGCGGCTCGGCTTACGGACTGGACGCCGCCGGAGGCGTAATGGAAGGGTTACGGGCGATGGGGCGCGGATTTCGCGTGGGGGCGCAGACGGTGCCCATCGTGCCCTCGGCAATCCTGTTCGATCTGGACAACGGCGGCGACAAGCAGTGGGACAAGACCCCCTACCGCGACCTTGGCCGGCGGGCGCTGGCCGCTGCCGGCGATGACTTTGATCTGGGCAGCGCCGGGGCCGGGCTGGGGGCGATCACGGCCAATCTGCGGGGCGGGCTGGGAACGGCCTCGGTCGTGTTGGGGGCTGGCGGTTTCCGGGTGGCGGCACTGGTCGCGGTCAACGCGATGGGGCAGGTCACGATGGGCGACGGGCCGCAGTTCTGGGCGGCGCCCTTCGAGATGGCAGGCGAATTCGGAGGGCTGGGCATGGGCGACGGCTTCGACCCCTCTGCCGCCCCCCGTGTCAAACAGGCCCGCCCCGGTGAGGCGACCACCATCGCCATCGTCGCCACCGACGCCGATCTGAGCCAGGCGCAGGCCCAGCGCATGGCCGTGGCCGCTCATGACGGCATGGCCCGCGCGATCCTGCCTGCGCATACGCCGCTGGATGGGGATCTGGTGTTCGCCGCTGCCACCGGCGCGGTGCCGCTGGACGATCCCATCGGCGATCCGCTGCGGCTGGGCCACGCGGCGGCCTGCGCACTGTCGCGAGCCATCGCGCGGGCGGTCTATCTGGCGGCCCCCTCGCCCGAGGGGATGCCGCCGTCGTGGTCGCAGCGGTTCGGCGCCGGTTAAGCGGGCTACGACAGGATCGCCGCGACCAGATCGCTGTCGGGATCGGTCAGCGGGTCGATGACGTCGAAATGATGCCGCCCGGGCGCGATGTGCAGCCGCGCTTCGGGCCAGGCCTCTTCCAGCCACTTGGCCTGATCCAGAAAGGCGGGACGCTCCTCGGCGCCGACCCAGATAGTGGTGGGGGTGCCTCGGGGCGCGCACAGGGCGGGGCTTTCAGAGGCGGCCTCGGCGGGATCAAGGCGCAGCGTATCGTTCAACGTCGTCTCGAGCAGCGGGCGCAGATCCGACACCGGAGAGATCGCGATCACCCGCCGCAGCCGCGCGGCCACCGCAGGGGCCAGATCGCTGTCCGCGCAGTCCGCCCGCGCCACCAGATGGCCGCCCGCGCTATGGCCCGCCAGGATCAGCGGGCCGCCGGGCACCAAGGCGCAGGCGGCATTGATCGCGCGGGCCACTTGTAGGCCGATGGCCGCGATCCGGGCCTTGGGCGCCAGCGTGTAGGAGGGCATCGCCACCGCCCACCCCCGCGCCGTCAGCCCTGCCGCGAAATGCGAGAAATACTGCCGGTCGAAGCGCCGCCAGTAGCCCCCGTGGACGAACACCACCAACCCCTCGGGGCGGCCCGCCGGAAGGAACAGATCGAACCGCTCACGCTCGGCTTCGCCGTAGGGCTGGTTGAGGCGGGCGCGCCCGACCGCAGCCTCGATGTTGCGCCATTCAAGGGCGGTGTCCTGCCAGCCCTCGATGATCGCGTCAGCCTCTGGAACATGGCCGTGATTGTCATAGGCATCATCGTTGCGCATTGGCATTGTTCTCCGGCTCGCGGCGCTGCATTATGCGGCCAACGGCGCCGCGATTACGAGCGCCACAGTGCAACCTGCCTTGAGGAAATGCCAGATGCTGGATTCAACGACCGACCTTAAATCAATGCTGACCGACCCCGATCTGCTGCGCCAGGATGCGCTGATCGGCGGCGAATGGACCGCCGCCGCCGATGGCGCCACCTTCGAGGTGACGAACCCCGCCCGCGGCGACGTGATCGCCCATGTCGCCGACCTGAGCCGGGCCGAGGCCGCCAAGGCCATCGAGGCCGCCCAAACCGCGCAAAAGGAATGGGCCAAGCTGACCGGCAAAGAGCGCGCCGCGATCCTGCGCCGCTGGTTCGAGCTGACCATCGAGAACGCCGAGGATCTGGCGATCATCATGACCGCCGAACAGGGCAAGCCGCTGGCCGAATCCCGTGCCGAGGTCACCTATGGCGGGGCCTTCATCGAATGGTTCGGCGAAGAGGCCAAGCGCATCTACGGCGAAACCATCCCCGGCCATCAGCGCGACAAGCGCATCACCGTGATCCGCCAGCCCATCGGCGTGGCCGCCGGCATCACGCCGTGGAACTTCCCCAACGCGATGATCGCCCGCAAGGTTGCGCCCGCGCTGGCGGCGGGCTGTTCGTTCGTGATCCGTCCGGCCTCGCTGACGCCGCTGTCGGCGCTGGCGATGGCGGTGCTGGCGGAACGTGCGGGCGTGCCGGCTGGCGTGTTCTCGGTGGTGACCTCGTCGCGTTCGTCCGAGATCGGCAAGGAGTTCTGCGAAAACCCCATCGTGCGCAAGCTGACCTTCACCGGCTCGACCGAGGTGGGGCGGATCCTGCTGCGTCAGGCCGCCGATCAGGTGATGAAATGCTCGATGGAGCTGGGCGGCAACGCGCCTTTCATCGTCTTTGACGACGCCGATCTGGATGCCGCCGTCGAAGGCGCCATCGCCTGCAAGTTCCGCAACAACGGCCAGACCTGTGTCTGCGCCAACCGGATCTATGTGCAAAAGGGCGTGTTCGAAGAGTTCTCGAAGCGGCTGAAAACGGCTGTCGAAAAGCTGAACGTCGGTGACGGTCTGACCACCGGCACCGATCTTGGCCCGCTGATCGAAAAGGGCGCCGTCGACAAGGTGCAGGACCACCTGAAAGACGCGCTGGAGCATGGCGCCGAGCTGGTGACCGGCGGCGAGCGCCACGCGTTGGGCGGCACTTTCTTCCAGCCCACGATCGTCAAGGGTGTGACCCAGGACATGAAGGTCGCCCACGAAGAGACCTTCGGCCCCTTCGCCCCCCTGTTCGAGTTCGAGGACGAGGACGCGGTGATCGAGATGGCCAACGACACGATCTTCGGTCTGGCCTGCTATTTCTACGCCAAGGACATCAGCCGCGTGCATAAGGTCGCCGAGGCGTTGGAGTATGGCATCGTCGGCATCAACACCGGCATCATCTCGACCGAGGTGGCGCCCTTCGGCGGCGTCAAGCAGTCGGGCCTTGGGCGCGAAGGCTCCAGCCACGGGATCGATGATTACACCGAGATGAAGTACATGTGTTTGTCGGTCTGATTTCGCACTGACGACCACGAAGAATGGCCGCTGTCCCCCTCGGGGCGGCGGCCTTTTCATGTCTGGCGACAGGGCAGATCTCAGGCGAAATTGCGGTCGACGGCCCTGTGCATCTCGGGCCGACGGCGCAGGTCGTTGGTGCGGGGGAAGATGTTCAGATCCCCCGAGGCCCGCTTGACGATCTGCCGGTTCACCCAGCCGCGATACCGCCGCGCCGGAGGGATGCGGATCGCCAGTTCCAGCAGCCTGCGGTCGGCGAAGGGGTTCATGTAGAAACTGTTGGCGAACCCATACAGCATGCCACCCATGGTATTGGGCAAAAGCTGCTCGCAGAAAGCAAAGTCATAAATCCGGGCGCGGGCGTTTTCGGGCAGGGTGTCGGCCCAGGCCTGATATTCGGGGCCCCAGTCCGCCAGTTGCTCTGCCCCCGTCTCGGGCGTCATGCGCAGTTGCGACAGCCCGTGGCGCAGATCGAAGGCATCCTCCAGATTGCCGCTGTTGTATTGATTGGCCCGCAGGATATCCATCACGTTGCCGCGCAGAACCACCTCGGCCTGCGGTGCCAGATCGGTGGCCACGATCACCGCGTGATCGCTACCCAGCGCCTGATAGCCGGTGCGAAACGCGAAATCCCAACGCGCCGTGCGCTGCCGGGCGCGCTGGAACATATGGGCGTGGTCATGCTCTAGCACGTCGATGATGTGATGCGGCTGGCGCAGGCGCTTCATCACCATCCGGGCGACCATGCAATCAAAGCCCGACATCTTGTTGGTCCGGTGGGTGTAGAACGACCTGACGTGCCCCAGATGGGGTTTGCCGCAGGCCACCAGATTGCGGCTGTCGTTGCCGCCGGAGACCGGCACCGCGCAGTCATGCGCCCGCACCAGCGCGCCAAAGATCTGCCCCAGCCGCGCGACCATCTCGTCGATGCCCGCATCGACCTTGCCCGCGTCGGCGTCGAAGTTCTCGTCGCCCTTGGGCCAATGGCGGTGCAGCGCGAAGCTGTCCAGATCCAGAAAGTGGTTCGGGATCATGCGGCGGACGCCGGCATCGCGGGTGTGACCCAGCCCGTAGCGGTGGGCACGGTGCAGCACCATGCGGTGGTTGAACCGGTCGTTCTCGCGGATGGGCCGGTCCAGCGCCAGCAGCAGCGAGCTTGCCAGCATCCGCCCGTCGCGGTTGCAGACCACCGACAGATCCAGCACCGGATCGAAATAGACCCGGCGGCAGCCCTGCGTCAGCAGCAAAACGCAATAGCGACCGGCGATCCGGGCGATCTCGGCCTCGGCCCGGTTGGTAAACGAGGGATCGCCGAGCGAGACCGACAGTCGAAGCGCGTGGCGCACGGCCTCGCCCGCTTCGGTGACGCCGATGCCCAGAAACAGGCCGATCGGGGTGCCTTCGGCGTCCAGCACATCGCAGACCGGCAGTTCGGGGCAATGATGGACATGCCATCCGGCCATCGACCGGCGGGCCCAGTCCCCGTGGGGGCCGCGCGCGGTTTTGCTGATGGCGAACTGGCGGCGAAAGATTTCGCCAAAGTCCCGCCCTGCGTCACGACAGTGATCGACTGCGGCCTGCATCGGTATCCCGAAGTTTTTTGGTTATGCTCGTTTTCCCGAATTCTAACCCAGAGCCGGCCTTGCGGCAAACCTTTCACGGTCGCAATACGCAAAGGGCGCGGTGGCCTGTTGCCACCGCGCCCCGGTTCGCGTCATCGATCCCGCTGTTGGCGGGTCGTCGATCAGTTGGCCTTTTCGGTCTCGGCCGTCTTGGCCGTCTGATCCGTCTGATCCGAGACCGCCTTCACATCAACGTCGCCCGAGCGGGCGATCTGGATCTGCCGCGGCTTCAGCGCCTCGGGGATCTCGCGCACCAGATCAATGTGCAGCATGCCATCGGCGTGGGTCGCGGCCTCGACCCGGACGTGGTCGGCAAGGTGGAAGCGACGCTCGAACGCGCGGGTGGCGATGCCGCGGTGCAGATAGCTGCGCGACTGCTCGGCCTCGTCCTCGGCCTTGCGGGCGGCGACGATCAGGGCGTTCTCGCGGGTCTCGACGCTGAGGTCGGCATCGCTGAAGCCAGCGACCGCGATCGAGATCCGGTAAGCGTCGTCAGCGGTCTTTTCGATGTTGTAAGGGGGGTAGCTGGGCTGTGCCACGTCATTGGTCAGAACGCGGTCCATCAGGTCGGCGATCTGGTCGAATCCGACGGTGGCCCGGTAAAGCGGTGCAAGATCAAGATTTCGCATGGTGAGTCATCCTCTGAAAGCGATGGGTGTCAGGCCGTCCCGAAGGGACCGGCCAATCGGTCATGTCGGACCCGGTCTGGCGTCCGACACAATCGAGATAGGGCCACGTTTTCATCGTTTCAAGAGGGGAGAAATCGTCCGCGATCAGCGCACTACGGGCGCAGGAACTTGGCGCCGCCGCTGGCCAGATCCTCGGCGCGGTCCGACTGGCGGACGGGGGCCGACATCCGGCGGAACACGCCGTCGGTCGCAGCCAGACGGGCCAGCAACGGGTCCAGATTGGCCCCAAGCGGGGCCACCAGCGCCACCGGAGTTCCGGCCATATCGGCCTTGGCCGACACCACCGAGACGATCTGCGGCACGCCATTCGGCATCGCAAAGATCGGCGCGCCCGAAGCCCCGAAGTCGATATCGCACGACAGCACCTGCGCCGTGTCCAGATCGCCCAGCACATGGCAGGTTTCCTGCATCGAGGGGGCCTCTTGCCGGGTGATGGCATAGGAGACCATGCGCACCTCGTCGCCCGTGTGCACCCGGTCTAGGGTCGCAAAGGGCGCGATGCCGGACTTGCGGATCGGCTGGTCCAGTTCGATCAACGCCAGATCGGTGGCGACGGCGTCGGGCGTGTCGGCAAGGGCCGGATCATAGCCCGGATGCACCAGCGACCGGCGGACCCCGCGGCTGGCGGCGGCACGACCGCTGCGCAGGCCCGCGCGAAACTGGATCGAGCCGTCATCCAACCGAAGTCCGGTGCCCCGTTCGAACAGGCAATGGGCGGCGGTCAGCACCAACGTTTCGGAGATCAGTGCCCCGGTGCAAAAGGTGTTCGCGCCGATATCGAGGCGACCCACCGCCTCATAGCCACGGCTGTCGTCGGCGGTTTGCATCGCGGCCAGACGGCTGTCGCCCGCGTCGGACCCTTGGGCCCCTTGTGCGCCAGCGGTGCCGATAGCCAGACCGATGACCAGCCCGACCACAATGATCAGAAAATCTTTCACGATACCCGTTCCCGTTACCCGCCCAAGGTTCGACCTTGCGATGGCGACACGGGTGACAGGCACGCAGGGCGAATTTAAGGCCGGATCTTGTCCAGAGCGGGGGGAATCGGGCCGCCGGTGGCCCAATCCAGCAGTTCGACCGTATGGACGACCGGAATGCCGGTGGCCGACCCGATCTGCATCATGCAGCCGATGTTGCCAGCCGCGATCACATCGGGGTTGCGGGCTTCCAGCGTGCGGACCTTGCGTTCCTTCAACTGCCCCGAGATCTTGGGCTGCATCAGGTTATAGGTGCCCGCCGAGCCACAGCACAGATGGCTGTCGGCGGGTTCGACCACGGTGAAGCCTGCGTTCTTCAGCAGCGCCTTGGGGTGGGTCTTGATCTGTTGTCCGTGCTGCAGCGAACAGGCCGCGTGATAGGCCACCGTCATGCCCGAGGGGCGCAGTTCCGGCGCCGCATCCGCTTGGCGGACGCCCGGCGCGTGTGCGCCGTCGGTGCCGGCCACGCCTTCGCGGGCCGGGTTGTCCAGCGCCCGGGCGCGGTCGTCCGCGGCCTGAGGCCGCGCGTCCGGCATCAGCTTCATCAGCACTTCCGAGACGTCCATCGCCAGCCCGGCCACCCGGGCCGCATCCTCGGCCAGCGGATCGTTGCGGAACATGTGGCCATAGTCCTTGACCGTGGTGCCACAGCCTGACGTGTTGATGACGATGGCGTCCAGCCCCTTGCCGTCAAGCTCGGCGCTCCACGCCCGGATGTTGCGGGCGGCCGAGCCATGCGACAGGTCGCTTTTGCCCATGTGGTGGGTCAGTGCACCGCAACAGCCCTGCCCTTCGGCCACGACAACCTCGGCGCCCAAGCGGCGCAGCAGGCGGATGGTGGCGTCGTTGATGTCGGTGTTCAGCGCGCGCTGCGCACAGCCCGTCATCAGCGCGACGCGCATCTTCGGCGCGGCGGCAGGAGCAGTTCCGGGCGCGGTTTCCGGTGCGGTTTCGGGCGCGAAGCTTTGCGGATCGTCGTTGCGGCTGACCGGGGGGATCTGCGCGGGCGCCATGTCCAGCATCGCCCGCAGACGCGGGTCGGGCAGCAGCCCCCGGAAGGGCCGCGCGATCTTGGCGCCCAGCAGCGCCAGCCGGAACCGCCCCGGATAGGGCAGCACATGGGCCAGCACGTTGCGCAGGATGCGCTCGGACAGGGGGCGTTTGTAGGTCTGTTCGATATACTCGCGGGCGTGATCGACCAGATGCATGTAATGCACGCCCGAGGGGCAGGTCGTCATGCAGGCCAGACAGCTCAGGCAACGGTCGATGTGCTTGACCGTCTTTTCATCCGCCGGACGCTGGTTTTCCAGCATGTCCTTGATCAGGTAGATCCGCCCGCGCGGGCTGTCCAACTCGTCGCCCAGCACCTGATAGGTGGGGCAGGTCGCCGTGCAAAAGCCGCAGTGAACGCAGGTGCGCAGGATCTTGTTCGAGGTGGCCGTGGCCGGATCCTTCAGCTGCTCGGGGGTGAAATGGGTCTGCATCGGGCTTCCTTGTGGCGGGCGGTCGGCTGGTGTGGGCGTGGATCGTGAAGGCGTATTACTTAAGGCGTGCGGTCAGGCCATCAGCCCCGGATTGAGAATCCCGCGCGGGTCGAACCGCTGGCGCAGCCCGGCGGCGATCCGGTCCAGCGGGGCCGGTTCAGGCTGGAACACCGGCAGGGCGGCGCGGGTCTCGGCGCTGGCGCGGATCAGCGTGGCGTGGCCCTTGAAGGCCCCGAGACGGGCGCGCAGGTCGGTGCCGGGGGCGACCTCGGCCCAGATCAGCCCTCCGCCCCAGTCGTAAAGCAGACGGTCGGCCCGCAGACGGGCGGCGATGCCCGCAGCCTCGGTCGGGGTGACGGACAGACGCCAGATGTCGCCCGAGGTGCCGGCAAAGGGCTTGGCGTCGCGGATGTCGGCCCAAAGCGCCGCGTTGCTTTCGGGGTCGGTCTGGGAACGGATGGGGCCGAAGCCGCCCAGCAGCGCGTGCAGTTTCTCGGCGCGGTAGGCGACCGAGTTTGCGAACCCCTCGATCCGCAGCAGGGTCTGGGGCGTGCCCTCGGGGCCTTGGGGCATGTGCGCGGCCCCCGTCACCTCGAAGGGCGAGGCCAAGGCGCGGCACATGGCCTGCATGGCCAAAGCGTCGTCCAGCCCGTCAAGGATCACGGTCGCGTTGGCGGCGGTGGCGGGCAGCACCTTGAACGCCACTTGGGTCAGCACGCCCAGCGTGCCGCGACTGCCAGCCAGCAGCTTGACCAGATCATAGCCGGTCACGTTCTTCATCACCCGGCCCCCGTTGCGCAACACCTGACCCTGACCGTCGACAAAGCGCAGGCCGATCATGCTGTCGCGACAGGCCCCGGCCTGAATGCGGCGCGGCCCCGAGACGTTGGCCGCAGCCACCCCGCCGATCGTCGGCGTGCCCGAGGTGCCCAGCAGGGCGCGATGGTCCATCGGCTCGAACGGCAGACGCTGGCCTTCGGCGGCCAAGGTCGCCTCGACCTCGGCCAGCGGGGTGCCCGCGCCGACGACGATGGTCAGGGCGCCCGGCTCGTATAGCTCGACGCCCGACAGCGCGGCGGTGCTGAGGGTCTGGCCCTGATGGCCCGAGGCCGCAGCATTGCCCACAGGACGGGTGCCGCCCCCTTGAACCCACAAGGGGCCGGTGGCGGATTTCACGGCTTCGGCAAGCTCGGCTTCGGTCGCGGGACAGATCATGGCTGGGGTCTTCTTTCGGCAAACGGATAGGGCGGATGGGAAACGGGCAAGGCGTCAGGCGGCTTGAGCGGCCTCGCGTCGGCCCGCGCTGACCCGCAGCGGGAAGACTTTGGCGGGGTTCAAAAGCCAGCCGGGGTCGAAGACGTCCTTGACCCACATCTGTGCCTCAAGGTCCGCCGGATCGTATTGATCCAGCATCAGGTCGCGCTTTTCGATGCCGACGCCGTGCTCGCCGGTCAGACAGCCGCCAACCTCGACGCACAGCTTCAGGATGTCGGCGCCGAAGGCCTCGCACAGTTCCAGATCGCCGGGCTTGTTGGCGTCGAACAGGATCAGCGGGTGCATGTTGCCGTCGCCCGCGTGAAAGACGTTGGCCACATCCAGCCCGTAATGCTGCGACAGCTCCTTGATGCGCTTCAGCACCAGCGGCAGCGCCGAGACCGGGATTGTGCCGTCCAGACACATATAGTCGTTGATCTGCCCCATCGCGCCGAAGGCGGCCTTGCGGCCCAGCCAGATCGCCGCCGATTCCTCGGGGGATTTGCTTTCGCGCAGCTCGACCGGGTCGTGGCGGCGGGCGATGTCCAGAATGACGGCAAGCTGTTCGTCGATCTCGGCGGGCGAGCCTTCGACCTCGACGATCAACAAGGCCTCGCACAGAGGGTAGCCCGCCTTGGCAAAATCCTCGGTGGCTTCGATGCAGGGGCGGTCCATGAACTCGATCGCGACGGGCAGGACGCCCGCCTTGATGATGTCCGACACGCAGGCCCCGGCGACCACGTCGCTGTCGAACCCCATCAGCACCGGGCGCGCGCCCTCGGGCTTGTGCAGGATGCGCAGGGTGGCTTCGGTGGCGATGCCAAGCTGCCCCTCGGACCCGCAGATTACCCCCAGCAGGTCCAGCCCCGGCGCGTCCAGATGGGCGCCGCCCACCTCGGTCACGGTGCCGTCGGCCAGCACCAGCGTCACCCCCAGCAGGTTGTTGGTGGTGACACCGTATTTCAGGCAATGCGCCCCGCCCGAGTTCATGCCGATGTTGCCCGCAATCGCGCAGGCCAACTGGCTGGACGGGTCGGGGGCGTAGAAAAAATCATTCTCTTCCACGGCGCCGGTGACCGACAGGTTGGTGCGCCCGGTCTGCAACCGGATCACCCGGTTTTCATAGTCGGCTTCCAGCACATCGGTCAGCCGCGAGACCCCCAGCACCACGCTGTCGGCGGTGGGCAACGAGCCCCCGGCAAGCGAGGTTCCGGCGCCGCGCGGCACCACGGGCACGCCCTCGGCATGGCAGATCTTCATAACCGCCGACACCTCTTGGGTCGAGCCGGGCAGCACCACGCAAAGCGGCGGACATTTGTAGGCCGTCAACGCATCGCATTCATAGGCGCGCGTCTCGTGTTCCTCGTGTATGACGGCCTCATCGGGCAGCACGGCCTGCAAAAGCTGCACAAGGCGCGCCTTTTTGGCGATGATTTGCGGATTAGGGGCCGGCATCTCCATGAGGAGTCCCTCCGTCGGGCTGCTAGGGGCGTAAGCTTGTATATATTGGTAAGGAATTATAACCAATTCGTCGCGCTGGCAAGTGGAACTGCCGGATCTCGCGACTCGCGCATAGGGACCGAAGGCAGACATCGGCGCAAGCGTTGCCACGGGATTGCGGAAATGAGTCGTGCGGGTTCGGGCCGATAGCTGGTCGCGCGAAATGGCTTAGCGCCGCCCCTCTCGCAACCACGCGCCCAGCATCAGCCCGGCGGCCAGCAGCAGGAACAGCCAGCCCGAGACCAAGGGCAACAGCCGCACATCGGTCGTGACATAGGCGTTGCGCGGGGTGATCCCCAGCCAGTTGCGCCCGGCGGCGGCGCGGCCCTCGCGGATCTGGCGGACGGCGGGGATGCCCTCCTCGATCCGGCGGATGCCGCCGCGACGGGACTGGGTCAGCGGCATCAGGCGGTCGGGGATGGCGATGGTTTCCTCGAACTCGCGCGGGGCGGCGGGGCCAAGGGCGATGACAGCCTCGCGCAGGCCCTCGGACACACGGTAAAGTCCCATCTCGGCCCCCTCGACGGTGGCGCTGAACAGGCCGGGGTCGGTTTCGACCAGCTCGACCTGACGCGAGGAGCCGTCGGGCGCGGTGACGGTGGCCGGACCGGGGGCGCCTTCCAGCAGACGCCGGGCGATGGTGATGCGCTGGCCCTCGGCGGCCAGACGCAGGGCGTCTTCTTCAAGGTCAGGTTCTTTCATCATCCAATGGGCCAGACGGCGCAGCAGTTCCAACTGCGGGCCGCCGCCTTCAAACCCCCGATCCCACAGCCACGCCTGATCCGAGGCCAGCAGCGCCACGCGCCCGTCGTCGACCCGGTCCAGCAGCAGCAGCGGGCGCCCGTCGATGCCGGTCATCACCGAATGCCCCGAGGTCTGTTCCAGCTCGACTTGCCGGAACCAGCGGCCCCAGCTTGGCAGATCACCGGCTGTGGTGTCGGCTGTCGTGTTGGCTGGGGCCCCCTCGCGGGTCTGGGCGCCGGGGGCGAAGTCCTCCAGCCCGGCGGTGACGGGGTGGCGCCGGCCCACGTCCGAGATGCGCGGCGTGAACCCCTGTTCGATCACCCGGCTGGTCGGCGTCGCCGGCAGCGCGGCGGCCAGAGGCGAGCGGTAAAGGCTGTTGGCGCTGGCGAAATCGGGGCCCGTGGCCACCAGCACCGCCCCACCCTTGCGGGCATAATCGACGACATTCTCAAGATAGAACGGCGGCAGAATCCCGCGCCGCTTGTAACGGTCGAAAATGATCAGATCGAACTCGTCGATCTTGTCCAGAAACAGCTCGCGGGTCGGGAACGAGATCAGCGACAGCTCGTCGATCGGCACGCCGTCCTGTTTTTCGGGCGGGCGCAGGATGGTGAAATGCACCAGATCGACCGAGGCGTCGGATTTCAGCAGGTTGCGCCACGTCCGCTCGCCCGCGTGCGGCTCGCCCGAGACCAGAAGAACGCGCAGCCGGTCGCGCACGCCGTTCATCTGCACCACGGCGGCGTTGTTGCGGTCGGTCAGCTCGCCATCCTCGGCGGGCACCTCGAAGCGCAGAACATTCAGCCCGGCGTGGGGCAGCGTGACCGGCAGTTCAAGGTCGCGGCCCAGCGGCACGCGGAAGGCCAGCGGATCGCCCCCGTCAATCGAGACATTGACCGTGACGCGCCCCCCTGCCTCGGGGGGCAGCGGCGGGGCGGCGCCCTGATCCTCGATCCGCAGGGTCAGCACGACCTCTTCATCCAGAATGGCGAAGGCAGGCGCGTTGCGGATTTGCAGGCGGCGGTCCCAGTCGGTGGCCCGCCCGGTCAGCATGGCGTGCACCGGGGCGGGCAGATCGGGGGCCAGTTCGGCGTCGTGGACCTGACCGTCGGTGATCAGAAAGGCACCCGCGATGCGGCCCTGCGGTTCGTTCGCGCGGGCTTCGGCCAGTGCGGCCATCAGGCGGGTGCCCGCGTCGCCCGCCCCGTCGCGCAGGGTGGTGCGGCGCAGCTCGGTGTTGGGCAGGGCCTGAATACGCTGGGCCAGTGCCTCGACCGCGCGGGTGCTTTGGTCGGGGCGGTCCGACACCCCCTGCGAGGCGGTTTCATCCACCACCATCAGCACGATGTCCGACAGCGGCGCACGGTTTTCACGCTGCAACGACGGGTTGGCAAGCGCCACCAGCAGCAGCGTCAGCCCCAGCCCGCGCAGCCACCAGCCGGGCAAGCCGCGCCACAGGGCCAGCCCCACCATCAGCGCCGACAGAATCGCTGCCACGGCCACCACCAGCCACGGCACCAGCGGGGCGAAAAGGATCGTCTGTGTCATTGCCGCCCCCCGGTCATTGGCCCAGCCGATCCAGCAGGGCGGGCACGTGGACCTGATCGGATTTGTAGTTGCCGGTCAGCACATGCATCAACAGGTTGACGCCGAACCGCAACGCCATCTCGCGCTGACGCTCGCCTGCAAAGCCCGAGCCAATGCGGAACATTCGGTTGCCGGCCTGATCCGTGGCCCAGGCCGCGCCCCAGTCGTTGCCACCGATCACCACCGGGGTCACGCCGTCGTTGAGGTTGCGAAACGGCATCCCTTCGGCCTGTTCGGCATCGGGGGGCGCGGCCTCGACCCAGATCGAGCCGTCGGTGTGGCGACCGGGAAAGTCCTGCAGCAGGTAGAAGGTGCGGGTCAGCACATGATCGCGGGGCACCGGTTCCAGCGGCGGCACGTCCAGCGGGGCCGCGATCTGGCGCAGCTTGCGCCCCTCGGGGGTGGCCGAGCCGAAGCCGCCGATATCCGCGTCGCGCGTGTCGAACAGGATCATCCCGCCCGAACGCAGATACCGGTTCAGCCGCGCATAGGCCGCGGGCGACGGCAGCGGTTGCGCCGCCGCGACCGGCCAGTAGAGAAAGGGATAGAACGCAAGCTCGTCGGTTTCCAGATTGACGGCGATGGGGTCCGCAGGCTCGATCGAGGTGCGCTGAAAGAGGGTTTGCGACAGGCCGCGCAGCCCGGCGCGGGCGACATCGTCGACACGGGTGTCGCCGGTCAGGACATGGGCCAGAACCACCTCGGACGTGGCCTGAATCGCGCGGGCGTCGGCGGTGGGAAGATCGCCGTCGGGCGTCTGAGGGGACGTCTGCGCGTGGGCCGCGCCGGGCCATGTCGCCACCGCCCCGACCGCCCCGCCCGCGCCGCCCAGCGCGACCGCCACAAGGATCGCCCCGGCACGCCCCTGCCCCGCCATCACCAGCCGCCCGCCGATCCAGAGCGAGGCCAGAACATCGGTCAGCAACAGCGCCAGCGCCGCCATCAGAAACAGCGCCTTCAGGTCCTGTTCCGGGCTGCCCACAAGCCCCTCGACCCGCACGTCGGCGGGCCAGACCACGGGGGCAAGCGGGGTGTCGGCGGTGACGGCATTGACCGCGATCTGCCGGTCGCCGCCGGCGTAAAGACCCGGAGGCATGTCCGGCCCGGTGCGCCCGCCCGCCAACCGCGCGCCGTCCACGCCGGCGGCATCGGTGGCATCCAGACGCTCGCCAAACCCGTTCAGAAAGCTCTGCGGCGTCCAGACCGTGCCGGCCAGTTCGGCGGCGTCGGGCTGGCTAGGACGGGTCGAGACGGCAAGCCGTTCCAGCATCTCGACGAACAGCCCCGACAGCGGCAGCGTCGACCATTCGGCGTTGGCGGTGACGTGAAACAGCACGATCTGCCCTTCGCCTTGTGGGCGGCGGGTCACCAGTGGCGTGCCATCCTCCAGCGCGGCGATGACGCGCTGGGGCAGGTCCGGATCCGGCTGGGCCATGACCTGAGCGTTGACGCGCACTTCGTCGGGCAGGGTCAGGCCGAAGAACGGGCTGTCGCGGTCGAAGGCCCGCAGGGATTTAGGGGTGCCCCAACTCATGGCGCCGCCGACCGTGCGCCCGCCGACCCGCAGCCGGACCGGCAGGAACGGATCCTCGGCGTCCCGCGCCACGTCCGAGGCCGCCAGCCGGGGCCCCGCGAACCGCAGCAGCAAGCCGCCCGCTTCGATCCACGATTGCAGCGCCTCGGCATCGCCGTCGGGGATGCGGGCCATGTCGGCAAGAATGATGACGTCGGGGTTGGCCAGCAGCATGTCGCCCAAGGTGCCGTCGATCAGATCGGCCGTCGGCTCCAGCGCCTGACGCAGGTAATGCAGCGGGGCCAGCAGTTGCAGCGCCTCGCGCGCGTCGCCGCCTGCCAGCATCCCCACCTCGCGGCGTTTGAGGGCGTCATCGGTCAGGGTCACGGCCCCGGCGGACCGCTGCCCGTCCAGTTGGAACCGGGTGATGCGGTTGCGCAGTTCGGGCGGCAGGGACAGGGCGATCTGGGCGCTGGTCTCGCCGGCGGCGAAGCGGGCGGTGCCGGTGGCCAAGGCACGCTCGACCCCGGCGGGATCAAGGCCGAAGGCGGTCAGCCCGGCCTCGGCGGCATCGGTGCCGAACAGGCGGCGGGCGGTCAGGCGAATGGCACCTGTGTCGAAGACCGGAGGCTCCAGCACCTGCACGTTGCGCCCGCCTTCGAACACCGTCACGGCGCCGCGTTGCGACAGGCTGTCCAGAATCTCGGCGCGGGCGTCGCGGGCCAGACCGTCGGACAGCCAATAGGTGTCGAACCCCGAAGCGGTTTCGCCCTGCTCCTGCACCCAGTCGGCCACGCCCGCAGCGCCCGAGGGGTCCTGTTCCGACATAGGCAAGGTCCACGGCTGCGGCGTCAGCCCCGCCAGCCGCTTGCGCCACGCCTCGGCAGACTGAAACTCGGGGCCGCCGGCGGGCAGGTCGCTTAGCAGCGCCAGCGCGACGGGTCGGCCCGCGCGTCCGGCTTCGGTCAGCAAGCCTTCGATCCGGTCAAGGCGGCGGTTCCATCCGGGCGCGTCGGCCCAAGTGCCATCGGCAAGGATCAGCAGCGGCCCCTGCCCGCCGCGATCCGCCTGCGGGTTCAGGATGGGGCCCGAGAAGCCGATGATCAGCGCGGCGACGGCCAGACTGCGCAGCAGCAACAGCCACCACGGCGTGCGATCCGACTGGCTTTCATCGTCCCGCAGGCCCAGCAGCAGGGCGATGCCGGGAAAGCGGCGGCGGATCGGCGCGGGCGGCACGGCGCGCAGCAGCAGCCACAGGATCGGCAACGCCAGCAGCCCCAGCAGCAGCCATGGCGTGGTGAACCCGATCGCGCCAAAGGCCCCCAATCCGCCCATCAGCGCACCCGTTCCAGCGCGGCAAACGCCCACAGCAGGGCCGATTGCGCACTGTCATCGGTGTGATGGCAATAGTGCCGCCAGCCGGTGCGCCGAGCCAGATCGGCCAGCAGCGCCTTGCGCTGGGCCAAACGCTCCAGATACCGGCTGCGCAGCCCCGAGGCTTTCAGGGTCTCGTGCCGCGTGCCGCCGGACATGCTTTCGAAGATCGTGCGGCCATCGAAGGGGAACGCCTCTTCGACCGGGTCCAGCACCTGAATCAACACGCCCGAGACGCCCCTGTCGGCGGCTTGGCTGACGACGTCGATGATGCGGTCCGGATCGCCCAGAAAGTCGGATACGAACAGCGCCCGGCTGCCGGTGGGCATGGCGCGGGCGGTGGGGGTGCCGTGGTCGGGGTCGGGGTCGGGGGTGTCATGTTCGGTAGAGCCATCGTCGCGGATCAGCCCCCGCGACAGGCCCTCTGACAATCCCTGTGCCAGCCGGATCAACTGGGTCTCGCCGGTCTTGGGGCGGTCGGACAGGCCCATCAGGCCGACCCGCTCGCCGCCCCGCACCAGCAGGATCGCGACGGCCAGCGCCAGCAGCCGCGCGCGGTCGCCTTTTTCAGGGCGGTTGCGGTCGCCGGTAAAGGCCATCGACTGGCCCTCGTCGACCCACAGCAGCACGCTTTGCGCCGCCTGCCATTCGGTTTGCCGCACGAAATGCTGCGCGTCCGACCGGGCCGAGCGGCGCCAGTCGATCTGTCGGCTGGTGTCGGAATGGGTGGCAGGACGGTATTGCCAGAACTCGTCGCCCGCCCCCGCACGGCGACGCCCGTGCGCACCCAGAACCACCGTCGCCGCCAGTTGGCGGGCGTCGGCCAGCAGCGCCGGGAAGGCGTCGGCGACCGCCTCGGCCTCGCGGCGCAGACCCTTGTGGGCGTGGGGTTGGCCGCCACCGGACATGCCGTCGGGAAAGGCTTGGCCCTGCGGACGGGCCGACGGCTCGCGCCCCCCCGGCCCGTGGGGATCGCTGTTTGAGGAAGATATCGGGGTCAAGCCGCAGCCTCGGCCCGGCCCAGCCGATCAGAGACCGAGGCGATGACCTGCCCCAGATCCTGCCCCCGCGCCCGCGCGGCAAAGCTAAGCGCCATGCGGTGTTCCAGAACGGGCCGGGCCAGTGCGGCCACATCCTCGGCGGAAGGGGCAAGCCTGCGGTCCAGCAGCGCCCGCGCCCGGACGGCCAGCATCAGCGCCTGCGCCGCGCGGGGGCCGGGGCCCCAGCTTACGGTCTCGCGCACCAGATCGGGGGCGTCCGGGTCGTCGGGGCGGCAGGCGCGGACCAGATCCAGGATCGCCTCGACGATGGCATCGCCCACGGGCATCTCGCGCACGGTGCGCTGGGCCGCGATCAGGCTGGCGGCGTCGAAGACGGGGGTCGCGGTGGCGTCCTCGGTGCCGGTGGTGGCCAGCAGGATCGCACGCTCGGTCTCGCGGTCGGGGTAGTCCACGTCGATCTGCAACAAAAAACGGTCAAGCTGGGCTTCGGGCAGGGGATAGGTGCCTTCCTGCTCGATCGGGTTCTGGGTGGCCAGCACGTGGAAGGGCCGGCCAAGGGGACGTTCCTGCCCGGCGATGGTGACCCGGTGTTCCTGCATCGCCTGCAACAGCGCCGACTGGGTGCGGGGCGAGGCGCGGTTGATCTCGTCGGCCATCAGAAGCTGGCAAAAGATCGGACCTTCGAGAAAGCGAAAGCTGCGGCTGCCGTCGGGCGCCACGTCGAGGATTTCAGACCCAAGGATGTCGGCAGGCATCAGATCGGGGGTGAACTGGATGCGGTTGCCATCCAGCCCCATGACCACGGCAAGGGTTTCCACCAGACGGGTCTTGGCCAGCCCGGGCAGGCCGATCAGCAGCCCGTGGCCGCCGCACAGCAGGGTGATCAACGCCAGATCCACGACCTGCGGCTGACCGATCACCCGTCGGGCGATGCTTTCCCGTGCCGCCCCCAGCTTGTCGCCCAGAGTCTCGATTTCGGTCAGCAACTCGGTGGGGTCAGGCATGACAACGCTCCTTTGCGGGTTATATTGTCTATTAGAGCCAGATATCGCGGCGCTGACAAATGGCAAAAGTTATGAGCGGACAAAACATCGTTACACCATCGGCCGAAGGGCTGGCCCGGTCGGCCCGGGCCGCGGCGAAACACGGCAAGCTTCCGCCGGTTCATAAATGGAATCCCGAGTTCTGCGGCGATCTGGACATGCGTATCGCACGGGACGGGACGTGGTTCTATCTGGGAACGCCCATCGGGCGTCCCGAACTGGTGCGGCTGTTTTCCACCATCCTGCGCCGCGATGGCGAGGATTATTTTCTGGTCACCCCGGTCGAGAAGGTCGGCATCACGGTCGAGGATGCGCCCTTTGTCGCCGTCGATTTCACCGTCGAGGACGGTGCGGATGGCCCTGCCCTGCGGTTTCACACCAACGTCGGCGATCAATGCGTGGCCGGGCCCGACCATCCGATCCGCGTCAGCCACGATCCCGACACCGGCGAGCCCGCGCCCTATGTGCTGGTCCGCGACCGGCTTGAAGCGCTGATCGACCGCAAAAGCTTCTACCGTCTGGCCGAGATCGGCGAGCATGCCCAGCACGAGGGCCAGTCGTGGTTCGGCCTGCGTTCCGCGGGCGAGTTCTTCCCCATCCTGCCGTCGGACCGGATGTAGCCGCAGCCCTGCCTTCGGCGAGGATATTTTCGCGACCCTAAAGAGTGCACGCGGCCCTAATGCGCCTCGGCCCAGTTGGCGCCGTGGCCGGCATCGACGGTCAGAGGAACGCTTAGGTCGACGACGGGGGCGTGGGCATTCTCCATCACTTGGCGCACGCGGTCGATCAGGGTGTCGACGGCGCTTTCATCCACCTCGAACACAAGTTCGTCGTGCACCTGCAGCAGCATGGTGGCGGGCAGCCCCTCGATCGCGGCGGGCATGCGGGTCATGGCGCGGCGGATGACGTCGGCGGCGGTGCCTTGGATGGGCGCGTTGATAGCAGCGCGTTTGGCAAAGCCCGCGCGGGGGCCCTTGGCGCCGATCTCGGGCGTGTGGATGCGGCGACCGAAGAGGGTGCGCACATGGCCGTGTTCCTTGGCGAAAGCCACGGTGTCGTCCATGTAGGTGCGGATCCCGGGGAAGCGTTCGAAATAGCGGTCGATGAAGCCCTGCGCCTGATCGCGCGGGATACGCAGGTTGCGGGCAAGGCCAAAGCCCGAGATGCCGTAGATCACGCCGAAGTTGATCGCCTTGGCCTGACGGCGGATCATCGGGTCCATTCCGTCAAGCGGCACGCCGAACATCTCAGAGGCGGTCATGGCGTGGATGTCGAGCCCGTCGCGGAAGGCCTCTTTCAGGGCCGGGATGTCGGCCACATGGGCAAGGATGCGCAATTCGATCTGGCTGTAATCCAGTGACACCAGACGGCGGCCGGGGGCGGCAACGAAAGCCTCGCGGATGCGGCGGCCCTCTTCGGATCGGACGGGGATGTTTTGCAGGTTCGGGTCGGTCGAGGCCAGCCGCCCGGTGCTTGCCCCGGCGATGGAATAGCAGGTGTGCACCCGCCCCGTTTCCGGGTGGATATGGGTCTGCAGCGCGTCGGTATAGGTCGACTTCAGCTTGTCGAGTTGGCGCCAGTCCAGCAAGCGGCGGGGCAGCTCATGCTCGGTCGCCAGATCTTCCAGAATATCGGCGCCGGTGGAATAGGCGCCCGATTTGCCGCGTTTGCCGCCCGGCAGGGACAGATGATCGAAAAGCACCTCGCCCAACTGCTTGGGGGACCCCAGTTTGAACGGCATGCCCGCCATTTCGTGCACCTCGGCTTCAAGCGCGGCCATCTTCTGCGAGAAGGCGTTGGACATGCGGCTGAGCGCATCGCGGTTGACCTGAATGCCGGCGCGTTCCATCTGCGCCAGCACCGGAACCAGCGGACGTTCCAGCGTCTCGTAGACGGTGGTGACCGAAGAACGGTGCAGCAACGGTTTCAGGTAGCGCCACAGGCGCAGGGTGACATCGGCATCCTCGGCGGCATAGGCGGTGGCCTTGTCGATGGGCACCTTGTCGAAGGTGATCGCCGATTTGCCGGCACCCAGCAGCGGCTTGATCGGGATCGGCGTGTGGTTCAGGTAGCGTTCGCACAGCGTGTCCATGCCGTGGCCGTGCAGGCCCGCGTGCAGCGCGTAGCTCATCAGCATGGTGTCGTCGATCGGCGCCACTTCGATGCCGTTGCGGGCAAAGATCTTGGCGTCGTATTTCATGTTCTGGCCAATCTTGAGGATGCCGTCATCCTCAAGCAGCGGCTTCAGCGCATCCAAGGCCTGTTGTTTGTCGATCTGCCCTTCGGCCAGCGCGTCCGAGCCGAACAGGTCATCCGCCGCCGCCGCCCGGTGGGTCAGGGGGATATAGCACGCCTGCCCCGGCTCGACGCAAAGCGAGATGCCCACAAGCTCGGCCCGCATGTCGTTGAGCGAGGTCGTCTCGGTATCCACGGCCACATGACCGGCGGCGCGGATGCGGTCGATCCAGACCTGCAGCGCGTCGCCATCGCGGACGCATTCATAGGCCTCGGCGTCAAAGGGGATCTGCGCGGTGGCGGCGCCGGGGGTGCTGGCATCGGCCTCAGCGGGGGCGGCAACCTCGGGCGTGGGCGGCGCCTCGACCCCAAGGGTTTCGGCGACGCGGCGGGTGACGGTGCGAAACTCCATCTCGTTGAGAAAGCTCAGCAGGGTCTCGGGCTGGGGGTCGCGCACCTCGAGATCATCCAAGGTGAAATCCAGCGCCATGTCGCAATCAAGCTGCACAAGGCGGCGCGACAGGCGGATCTGGTCCGCGAAATCGATCAGGGTCTGGCGGCGCTTGGGTTGTTTGATTTCCTCGGCCCGTTCCAGAAGCGCGTCCAGATCGCCGTATTCGTTGATCAGCAGGGCGGCGGTCTTGACCCCGATGCCGGGCGCACCGGGGATGTTGTCGACGCTGTCGCCTGCCAGCGCCTGCACGTCAACCACCCGTTCCGGGGCGACGCCGAACTTTTCCTGCACGCCGTCGCGGTCGATGCGGCGGTTTTTCATCGGGTCCAGCATCTCGACCCCGCCGCCGACAAGCTGCATGAGATCCTTGTCCGACGAGACGATGGTGACGCGGCCCCCGGCCTCGCGGGCCTGACAGGACAGGGTGGCGATGATGTCGTCGGCCTCGAACCCTTCGTGTTCCTTGCAGGCGATGTTGAAGGCCTCGGTCGCGCGGCGGGTCAGGGGGATCTGGGGCCGCAGCTCTTCCGGCATGGCGTCGCGGTTGGCCTTGTAAAGATCATACATCTCGTTGCGGAAGGTGTGGCTGCCCTTGTCGAAGATCACGGCCACATGGGTCGCGGCATCGTTGCCGTTATTGTCCTGCACATATTTGAACAGCATGTTCACGAAGCCCGAGACGGCGCCCACGGGCAGCCCGTCGGACTTGCGCGTTAGCGGCGGCAGCGCGTGATAGGCCCGGAAGATGAAGGCCGAGCCGTCGATCAGGTGAAGGTGGTGGCCCTTGCCGAAACTCATAGGTCTGTCCCCCGGACTGGTGATTTGGCGCCGTGGCGCAGGCGCCCCGTCTGCGGAACGCGCCCGGTGGCGTCAAGCGGGCGTTAACCGGGCGTTATCCGGGCGCTAACCGGGCCTTGGGGCGCAAGGCGCCGCGCCGGTTCAGCCCTTGGCTTAGCCCTTTTTCGGCGGCACGCGGCTGACGTGGATGAAGCGCTTGTCGCAATAACCACACTCGACTTCGCCGGTCTCATGGGACAGCGACAGCCAGACGCGGGGATGACCCAGCGCCCCCTCGCCCCCGTCGCAGGCCACGCGCCAGGCTTCGGTGATCTCGGTTTCGGGGGCTTCGATGGTCATTCTTGCGGCTCCGGTGGTTGTCGGTTCAGTCGGGTCGGTCTAAGTGACAGATCGGGTTGCCCGGCACCGATGGGCGACGGATCCTGCCGGATCATAGCGGACCGCAGCGCGCGGGCAAGGGGAGAGGACCCTCCAGTGACACAGAATGCAATCGAGATCACGGGCCTGCGCAAGACCTATGCGGGCGGCGGCAATCAGGCCCCCAAGCTGGCGCTGGACGGCGTCGATCTGACGATCCCGACAGGCTCGATCTTTGGCCTGCTGGGGCCGAACGGGGCGGGCAAATCGACCCTGATCAACATTCTGGCCGGGCTGGTGCGCAAATCCGAAGGCAATGTGCAGATCTGGGGGTTCGATCAGGATGTGAACCCGCGCCAGTCGCGGGCCTCGATCGGGGTGATGCCGCAAGAGTTGAACATGGACCCGTTCTTCACCCCCCGCGCCGCGCTAGAGGTGCAGGCCGGGCTTTACGGCGTGCCGAAGGCCCAGCGCCGGACGGACAAGATTCTGGCGATGATCGGGCTGGAGGACAAGGCCGACGCCTACGCTCGCTCGCTTTCGGGCGGCATGCGACGCCGGCTTTTGCTGGGCAAGGCGCTGGTGCACGGCCCGCAGGTTCTGGTGCTGGACGAGCCCACCGCCGGCGTCGACATCGAGCTGCGGCAGATGCTGTGGCAGAACGTGCGCCGCCTCAATCAGGAAGAAGGGCTGACCGTTATCCTGACCACCCATTATCTGGAAGAAGCGCAAGAGATGTGCGACCAGATCGCCATCATCGACCGGGGCCGCAAGATCGTACAACAGGACACGGCCTCGCTGGTGGGTCGGCTGGATGCCAAGACGCTGGTGATCACGCCCGAGGGCGACGCGGGCGCCGATGCCGCCATCACGGTCCCCGAGGGGGTCGAACTGACCCGCCGCCCCGATGGGGCGCTGGCCTTTGGCTACCGTCGTGGTCAGATCACCGTGGCGGCGATTCTGGCGGCGGTTCAGGCCGCTGGCATCACCATCCGCGACATCGCCACCCAAGAGCCGGATCTAGAGGATGTCTTTCTGGAGCTAACCGCCCACTGACCGTTCACTTACCATCCGCCGACCGCCGCCCGGCCGCCGCCCGACCGGCCCCCCGACCACCCACTGTTCGGGCACGCGACCGCAGGGCGCGGGAACCAAGCGGGCTGCCGGGGGTTCAGATCTCAACCGAAGGTTGTGATGGGGAATTGCGGGATGGAACAGGAAACCGGCCTGGACAAGGTCGATGCCGACGTGGGCAACATCTTCACAAAGCTGGACAACTGGCTGGACGGGCTGCTGCGGCTGCTGCCGAACATCGCCGTGGCACTTGTCGTGCTTCTGGTGGCTTGGGGGCTGGCGCGGCTGATCGGCTGGATGGTCCGCCGCACCGCCGGCAAGCACGACCGCCAAAACCTTGGCGAGGTCGGCGCGGCGCTGCTGAAATGGGCGGTGCTGATTGCCGGTGTCATGCTGGCGATCACCATCGTCGCCCCCTCGATCACGCCGGCGGATCTGTTTGCCGGATTGGGCATCGGGTCTGTCGCCATCGGTTTTGCCTTCAAAGACATTCTGCAGAACATGCTGGCCGGTATCCTGATCCTGCTGCGCCAGCCCTTCGAGGTTGGCGATCAGATCGTCTCGGGCGGCCACGAAGGCACCGTCGAGCGGATCGAGACCCGCGCCACCCTGATCAAGACCTACGACGGTCGCCGCGTGGTGATCCCGAATTCGGACATCTACACCGACGCCGTGGTGGTCAACACCGCCTTCGACAAGCGCCGCAGCCAGTACGACGTTCAGATCGGCTGCAGCGACGATTGGGACGAGGCCGCCCGCATCATGACCGAAAGCGCCGCCGCGATCGAGGGCGTGCTGGACGATCCGGCCCCCGAGGCGATCCCGTGGTCGATGGACGCCGATGGCAACACCATCCGCCTGCGCTGGTGGACCGGCTCGCAGCGGGCGGACGTCGTGAAGATCTGGGGTCAGGTGATCCGCGATGTCTACAACGCGCTGGACAAGGCCGGCGTGGATCTGCCCTACCCCACCCGGATGGTCCTGTTCCACGACCAGACCGAAGAGGGCGACGGCGACCGCACCCGCCAGCGCGAGGGCTGGCCCGCCGGGTCCGACACCCCGCCCCGCCCCGACCGGATCGCACGCGCCATCGCGCAGGCGGGCAAAGGCGCGAGCCAAAGCGGTAGCAACGACCAGAACACTAACGAGACCAAAGGCGAGGGCGCACAGGGCAAGGGCTGACCGCCCTGCCCCCCTCGGTCATGGACGCCAGGCCGGTACGCTGCCTAGCTGGCCGGGTTCAACATCCGCCCCAGCTTGCGCCCGCCCACGATATGGACGTGCAGATGCGGCACATCCTGCACGCCGTTCGACCCCGAATTGGCCAGCAGCCGATAGCCGTCACCGGCATCCGGCGTCACGCCCGCGTCATATGCCACCTGCCCCACGGTGCGGATGTAGTCGAGGATCTCGGCGTCCGAGGCTTCGCGGGCGAAGTGGTCGAAGGTGACATAGGGCCCCTTTGGGATAACCAGAATATGAACCGGCGCCTGCGGGGCGATGTCGTGGAAAGCCAGACTGTGTTCGGTCTCGGTCACGGTGTTGTTGGGGATCTCCTTCCGCAGGATCTTCGCAAAGATGTTCTGATCGTCATATTCGTAAGCCATGCGTGTCCTCGATGGTGTGTCGCTTTGGGGGCCGTCTTGTGCGCCGCGCGGGTCCCACGTTGGGGCGACCGCCTGTGGGTCAGTCGGTGAAAAGATGTCCCGCGTCGGTGATGCGCCGCGCGGTCTTGGTGTCCGTGCTCAGAAACCCGGCTAGGATAACGGCGTTATCCTCGGCGCTGGCGCTTTCCGAGATACGGTAAAGTTGCGGAAAGTTCGCATCGCGGATCTGGTCGCTTTCGAAGGTGACGTCATAGCGGATCGTCGGCAACATCTTTGCGACCGTCTCGTCCGGCGTCTGACTGCTGGCCAGACCGACGCGGCGGGCGTGGCCCAGCAGATAATCATCGGTAAAGTCACACTCGATCTCGAGCAGGCGGGTGATCGACCGGTCGGAAAAGAAGTCATGCAGCATCTCTAGGTTCTTGGGGTCCAGACAGATCACCATCCGGTCCGACGCGTAATAGTCGAACAGCATCCGCATCAGGGACCGGCGATGCCGCATCCGCTTGCCCAGAGTGGTCTGGATGCCCCCCAGATCGGGCAAAGCGGTGCTTTCCTCGTCGAACAGATATTCGATGCCGGGGATGCCAGCCTGTTGCTGTATGCGGTCCACCAGACGTTTGGCGACATGCCATTTCTTGCACGTCAAGATCAGCAACTCGCGTTCGCGGCCCAGCGTGCTTTCGCGTTCCCAGAACCGGGGGGCATAGCGCCGCCCGATCCGTCCGCGACCGGTCAGGAACTTATGCAGGCGCCGCCCCTCGTCCGAGATCTGAAAATCGCGGCGTTTGCTGGCCCAAAGCGCCCCCAGCCGGGACTTGAGTTCCATCGCGTCGGGCGAGATCTTGCGGGCGAACAGAAAATCCTGACTGAGCAGCAGATCGTAGTGGTCGTTGAAGAACGTGACCGGCATGCCGTAGTCGGAAAACACCAGAAACGTCAGGGTCCGGGTCTCGATCTCGGTGTCGGGGATCAGGTGGCGGACGATGGTCTGAAAGAAGGTCTCGTCGGGGATCCACGTGGTGCGGAAGAAGCGCATGACATCCTTGCGCTCGCGGCAGAAATCCAGAACCCACTCGGCGGTGCGACGGCGCAGGCACCACCACTGGCTGCCGATCATCATCTGCAGATCCTGAGGGATGCGGCGCTTCAGGCCCAACCGCTGTTGCAGCCGGAACGCCGCATAGAACAGCTTCTTATGACTGCGCTCGTTGAAATAGTGGCGATAGATCAGACGCTCGGCCTTGAGGCCGGTCTTGATCCAGTCGCTGGCGAAATAGTCGAAGCTTTCGATGTAATCGACGTCGCGCTGATCCAGAAAGTCATGGGCGAAATCCGAGGATTTGATCGCCATGCAATCGCCCGACAGCATGTAGAAATGGGTGGCACGGGGGAAAGCCTCGACCGCGGCTTCAAGCGCGCTGAGGGTGGCGTCGACCAGCGACCACTCGCCCCAGCCGCATTTCACCCGGCGCGCGGCGAAGGTGACGTTGGGGTTGTCGGCCAGCGCGGTGCGGATCTTCTGATAATGCTCGCGCTTGGCCGAGGCATCGAAGTGAATCGACATGCAATCGCCAGCAGCGGTCAACTGGGTGGCCTGCTGGATGATCGCGTCAGGATCCTTGTGGCAAAGCAGAATAAAGGCGATTTTTGCCATCTCGGAAGCGTCTACCTTTCAATCCCGAACGCCACGCGAAAGCGCGTGCGTCTGGTTGCCCGTCGCGGACAAAGCGGCCCGGATCATGCAAACCCGCCGCAGTCCACGGACTGAATACACCATCGGACACGACGGGTCATTGATAACCCGGTGGTTTTTTGGTTTTTTGCACGCCAAGGATCGGCGCACCACAGCGTCGGCATGCGGAGGCGCTGCAAAATGGGTTTTCCCGGCACATGGATGACGGAAAGCGAAAGCATGGTCTATCGGGTCGTGCCGAAATGCGCCTGCTCGACCATCGGACAGATCATGTTCTATTCCGATCACGGGGAATTCTTCGACGGCGACATCCATGATGCGACCGACGGGCTGCACAAATGGGCGCTGGATCGCAGCCAGCCGCTGATCGAGACCAATGTGACGGGGCATAAATCCTATGCCTTCACCTGTGTGCGCAACCCGTACACCCGCATCCTTAGCTCGTTCTTCGACAAGATCTGCGGCATCCAGCGGAACGGACGCCGGTATCGCGGCAATCTGGTGCCCCTGCTGGTTCAGCGCTACGGGGTCGAGGTTGAAGGCGACTTCGACCAGATCGCCTCGTTCCGCCGGTTCCTGTTGTTCGCGCGCGACACCATCCGCTGGCGGCGGCCGATGGATCCCGACATCCACTGGTCGGCGATCTCGGGGCATGTCTCGACCTTCATCGCCAACGGCGGCACCTACGACAACATATTCTTCACCGAGAAATTCAACGAGGGCATGCAATCGGTGCTAGACGCCACCGAACAGGCCCACCCGGTGGATCTGGAGCAGATCCCGCGCTTTAACGAAAGCGAGGGCCACGGCCCCAAACGGGCCCACCCGGTCGAGGATTACTTCGACGATCTGTCGATGCATCTGGTCTACGAGATGTACAAACCCGACTTCCAGCTATTCCGCTATGACTTCGAAAACCCCGGCAACAAGATGCCACTGGGCGAGGTCGATCTGGCCGAGGTGCACGCCAAGCTGGCCGGATGACGCACCCCGCGGTTTGCCGCGCGCCTTGGATATTTTCACGACACTAAAGCGAATGGTCAGGCGATCTTAAGATTCGCCCGCGATCTTGGACGCGCGGTACAGGCGGGGACGCCGATGACCGCCGGCACTAAAGCCGCGCCCCCAGCCCGGACAGCATCGGCGACGCGCCGACCGATCTTGGTGGCGGGGTGCGGTCGCCGCGTCGCTGGACGTGTTGGCGGGTTTAGGGTCGCGCAAATATCCTTGCCGAAGGCCGCGGACCCTTGGAAAGGGGCCGCGTTTGGGAAGGGGACGCGTTTGGAAAGCGGCCGGGCTCCGGTTCAGCCGATGCCCTGATCTTTCAGCAGGGCGCGCACGTCGGCTTCTGCTCGGGCGCCGATGTGGGTGATGATCTCGCCAGCGGCGACACAGCCCGCACGCCCGGCGGCTTCCAGATCGGCGCCGTTGGTCAGCGCCCACAGAAAGCCCGCCGCGAACAGATCGCCCGCGCCCGTGGCATCCACGACCCGGTCGATGGGGGTGGCGGGGACATGCCAGTGCTGACCCTTGCTTAGGACATGGGCACCGTTGGCGCTGTCGGTGCAGGCCAGAATCTCGACATCGGCGGCCCCTGCGGCAAGGGCGGCGTCGAAATCCTCGGTCTGATACATCGACAGAAGTTCGGCGCGGTTGCAGAACAGCAGGTCGATCTCGTCGCGGATCATGGTGCGGAAGGCGTCGCGGTGACGTTCCACGCAGAACGGGTCCGACAGGGTCAGCGAGGCGCGGCCCCCGGCCTTGCGGGTCGCCTCGAGCGCCTTGGCAAAGGCCTCGTGGCTGCCGGGACCGTCGAAACGGTAGCCTTCGAGGTAGATCCATTCGGCCTCGGCCATCAGGGCGGGGTCGATATCCTCGGGGCCCAGTTCTTCGGTGACACCCAGATAGGTGTTCATCGACCGCTCGCCATCCGGCGTGACGACGACGATGCAACGCCCCGTCTCGCGGGGGTGGTCGGCGGGGGCGGGGGTGGTTTCGTACGCGGCGCCCTGTGCACGCAAGTCGTGGGCGAAGATGCCGCCAAGCTGGTCGTCGCGGACCTTGCCGACATAGGCGGTGCGCCCGCCCAGATTCGCGATGCCGGCGATGGTGTTGGCCGCCGAGCCGCCCGAGATTTCCGTGGCCAGTCCGATCTGGTCGTAAAGGGCGCGGGCGCGCTCCATGTCGATCAGCTGCATGATGCCCTTTTCGACGCCGTTGTCGGTCAGGAAGGCTTCGGATTCGGTGGTCAGCACGTCGACCAGGGCGTTGCCGATGCCGACAACCTGAAACTTCTTCATAGGGTCTTTTCCTCGAATGGGCAGAGATCTCGAATGAGACAATTAGGACAAAGGGGTTTGCGCGCCTTGCAGATATAGCGCCCGTGCAGGATCAGCCAGTGGTGGGCATGGCGCTGGAATTCGACCGGCACGTTGTCTTCGATCGCGCGTTCCACGGCGACGACGTCGCGCCCCGGGCAGATGCCGGTGCGGTTGCCGATGCGGAAGATGTGGGTATCGACGGCCTGCGCCGGATGGGCCCACCACATGTTCAGCACCACGTTGGCGGTCTTACGCCCCACCCCCGGCAGCGATTGAAGCGCGGCGCGGGATGAGGGCACCTGCCCGCCATACTCCTCGACCAGAATTCGGCTGAGCTTGATGACGTTCTTGGCCTTGTTGCGGAAAAGGCCGATGGTGCGGATGTGTGCAATCAGCCCCTCTTCGCCCAGCGCCAGCATCTTTTCGGGGGTGTCCGCGATCTGGAACAGCTCGTGTGTGGCGCGGTTGACGCCCGCGTCGGTGGCCTGCGCCGACAGCGCCACGGCGACCAGCAGGGTATAGACGTTCACATGCTCCAGCTCGCCCTTCGGCTCTGGCTCATGCTCCCGGAAACGGGAAAAGATCTCGACCTGGACCGGGTATGGCAAGGGCTGACGCATCGGCGGGCTGTATGCCGTGATCCGGGCCGGCCCGCAAGCGTGACGGTCTGCGCGGACCGTAACGACGCGTTTGCCGCAAGATTCGGATCGACGCTGACGGGCGGGCGCGGTTAACTCGGACCACGATCAAGGAGCCCGCCCCCATGTCCGACAGTGCCTATCATTTTCAGGTCATCCGCCGCGCCATCGACGTGATCGATGCCCATGAGGGCCCCGAGTTGTCGCTGGCCGATCTGGCCGCGCAGATGCAGATGAGCCCGGCGCATTTCCAGCGGGTCTTCAGCCGCTGGGTCGGCATCAGCCCCAAGCGGTTTCATCAGTATCTGACCCTAGGCCACGCCCGGGCCCTGCTGCGCGAGCGGTTCACCACGCTCGAGACCTCGGGCGCGCTGGGTCTGTCGGGCAGTTCGCGCTTGCACGATCTGTTCATCCGGTGGGAGGCGATGAGCCCCGGCCAATACGCCAATCGCGGCGCCGGGCTGACCATCCGCCACGGCTGGTTCGACAGCCCCTTCGGCGACATGCTGGCGCTTGCGACCGACCGGGGGCTGTGCGGCGTGGCCTTTGCCGGCGACATGGGGCGCGCGGCGGCTTTCGACGACATGGCCAGCCGCTGGCCCCGCGCCACGCTGGCCGAGGACGCCGAAGCGGTCCGTCCGCTGGTTCAGGCCGCGTTCGACGGCGGCGAGGCGCGGCTGCATCTGATGGGGGCCCCGTTTCAGATCAAGGTCTGGGAGGCGCTGATGACCATCCCCTCGGGGCAGGTCACAAGCTATTCCCAGATCGCGGGCCGCATCGGCAGCCCGGCGGCGGTCCGGGCGGTGGGCACGGCGGTCGGGCGCAACCCGGTCAGCTGGCTGATCCCCTGTCACCGGGCCGTGCGCAAGACAGGTGGGCTTGGCGGCTATCACTGGGGGCTGCCGGTCAAGCGGGCGATGCTGGCCCGCGAAACCGCGCAGTCCGACGCACGCGCCGGCTGAAAGCCATCACGCCCGCCCAACCCAAAGGTGATCGCAGCGGCATTCCGCCGATTGCGCCGACGCTTGCGTCGCCATCATGCACGTCCCATATTAAGCGGATAAACTGGACCCTTCATGAACGAGCAGAGGTTTCGACCCCAATGACCCCCAAGAAAATCACAGTTGCCCTGGCACTGACCGGCACGATGGCGCTTGCCGCCTGCGACCCGGCCTATCAGGGGCAGCCCGGCCCCAACAACAACCAGAACGCCAAGACCGGCGCTGCCATCGGCGGTGTGTTGGGCGCGGCGGTCGGCCTTAACAGCAAGGAAGACCGTCTGCTCAAGGGCGCGGTCGGCGCTGGCATCGGTGCCGCCATCGGCGGTGCGATCGGCAACAACCTTGACCGTCAGGCCGAGGCGCTGCGCGGCTCGATCAACAACGATCAGGTCCGCATCGTCAACACCGGCCGCGAGCTGATCGTGACCATGCCGCAGGACATCCTGTTCGACATCGACAGCACCTATGTCCGCGACGGTCTGCGCTCGGATCTGCGTGCACTGGCCCGCAACCTGCAGGATTACCCCAGCAGCACCGTTTCGGTCATCGGTCACACCGACAACACCGGCACGGCGTCCTACAACCAGGATCTGTCGACCCGCCGCGCCCGCGCCGTGTCGAACGTTCTGGTCGACTCGGGCGTCCGCTCCAGCCGGATCCGGGCCATTGGCCGGGGCGAGGACGAGCCGATTGCCTCGAACCTCAACGCTTCGGGCCGTGCCCAGAACCGTCGGGTCGAGATCATCATTCGTCCCAACGCCTGATCTGCCTTTCGCGCCTCGCCGCCACCACGCGGCGGGGCGCATTTCCGATTGTCCATTGCGCATCGCTTTCCTATGCTCCGCCGACACGTCGGAGCCGCAATGCCTTTCACACCCATCTCGCCAGAAAAACTGTCCTGCGCCGTGGTGCGCCAGATCGAGCTGTTGATCCTGCGCGGTGTCCTGCGGCCCGGCCAGCGTTTGCCGTCGGAACGCGAACTGTCTGAAAAGTTGGGGGTTTCGCGCCCGTCGCTGCGCGAGGCCATCGCCAGTCTTCAGGATAACGGCTTGCTGACGTCGCGCGCGGGCTCGGGCATCTTCGTCGACGAAAGCCTTGCCGCCGCCTTTCCCGAAGCCCTGACCCGCCTGTTCTCGGACCACGAAGAGGCCGTGTTCGACTACATCGCCTTTCGCCGGGATCTGGAGGGGCTGGCCGCGGAACGCGCGGCCCTGCGCGGCTCGACCACCGACCTGAAGGTGATCAACACGATCTTCGGCCAGATGGAGGCCGTTCAGTCCAAGCGCAGCCAGACCGACGGCGCCCGGCTGGATGCCGATTTCCACATGGCCATCGTCGAGGCCAGCCACAACATCGTCATGCTGCACATGATGCGGTCGATGTTCGGGCTGCTGCGCAAGGGCGTCTTTTACAACCGTCAGGTCATGTTCCGCCAGCGCACCACCCGCGAGGCGCTTCTGAACCAGCACAGCGCCATCAACGACGCTTTGCAGAACCGCGACCCGGCGGGGGCCCGCGCGGCGGTCGAGAGGCATCTGGATTATGTCGAGAAGTGTCTGATCGAACAGCAAAAGGCCGAACATAACGAGATGATCGCCCAGCAGCGGTATCAGCACGTCCGCGACGAGTGATCGCTGATCGGGACCGAACGCCGAATTCCCACCGGACAAGAAAAAACCCGGCCCAAGGATAGGGGCCGGGTTTTTCTGTGTCTGGCCACCGGCGGTGCCGGCAGGCGGAAGATCAGTGCAGCTTGGCTTCGACCGTGCGGATCGCGTCGTCGATCAGCGCGTTGCCTTCGCTGGCGCTCATCTTCTTGGCAATGACGTCAGAGGCGGCAGCGATGGCCACCGAGACGGCGCGGTCGCGGACGTCACGGATGGCAGCAGCCTCGGCCGATGCGATCTGATCCTCGGCGCCCTGCAGACGGCGGGCGATCGAGGCGCGGATGTCCTCTTTCGCCTGCTCGGCAGAGGCCTGAGCCTCGGTGCGGGCGGTCTCGATGATCCGCTGCGACTGCTCTTCGACTTCCTTCTGCTTGCGCTCGTAGGACGCCAGAAGGGTCTGGGCCTCTTCGCGCAGGGCCTTGGCTTCGTCCAGCTCGCTGCGGATTTCCACCGCGCGCTTGTCCAGCATGGCGCCGACCTTGGAGGGCACCTTGAAGTAGAACAGAACGCCGATGAAAATCAGGAAGGCGATCAGCACAACGAAGTCGGTGTTGTACAGGCTGAAGAACGGGCCGCTGGCGGCGACGGCTGGCGTCGCGGTCAGCAGGGCGATCGGAAGAAGTGCTTTTTTCATCTCGATTACCCTTTCAGCCGCTGGTCGACGGCGGCGGTGACAGTGCTGTCATCCACATCCATCGGGGCGATTGCCGACACGATTTCGCGCGCGGTGGCGCGGGCGACCTCGGTGACGCTTTCAACGGCCGAGGCGCGCATCTCGTCGATCCGGGTCTCGGCTTCGGCGGTCTTGGCGCTGATCTCGGCGTCCGCATGGGCGTTGGCCGTGTCCAGCTCTTTCTGGATGTCGGCGCGGGCCTCTGCGATGATATTCTGTGCTTCGGCGCGCGCATCCAGAAGGGCCTGGTCATAGGCCTCTTCGGCGGCAAGTGCCTTCAGCTTCAGCTCTTCGGCGGCAGCGATGTCGTTGGTGATCGTCCCCTGCCGTTCGGCCAGGACGGAAGCGATGCGCGGCAGCGCAACGCGCGACAGCACGAAATAGATCGCGACCAAGGTGATGACCAGCCAGAAGATCTGGTTGGGAAAGGTCGAGAAATCCAGCTGGGGCATGCCGGTGGCGGCAGTTTCCCCCGCCTCTGTTGCCAGCGCTGTTTCTGTTTCCATTGTCGTCTCCTGGAACCGGTGTTTCGACCTGAACGGGACGGGCGATCAGCCCGCCCCGTTCGGTCGCAAGGATAGCTCAGGTGTTGCTTAGACGGCGAACATCAGCAGCAGCGCGACGAGGAACGAGAAGATCCCCAGCGCTTCGGCAAATGCGATACCGATGAACATGGTCGCGGTCTGCGATGCAGCAGCCGACGGGTTGCGCAGGGCGCCGGTGATGAAGCTGGCAACCACGTTGCCCACACCGACGGCGGCGCCGCCCATGCCGATACAGGCCAGGCCGGCACCGAGGTATGCACCCATTTGTACGATATCGCCTTCCATGAGATGTCTCCTTACGTTGGAATTGGCTAAAAGTTCGTTGTTCGAGTTGTCTGTCGTAATCGGTCGTATTGGTTCGTTCGGGCCCGCCCGGGTCCGGGTCGTGTGGCGGATCAGTGGGCGGGGTGCAGGGCGTCGCGCAGATACACGCAGGTCAGGATCGCAAAGACATAGGCCTGAATGAAGCTGACCAGCATCTCCAGCGCGTAGACGGCGGTGATCGCCAGGATCGGGGCGATGGCCCCCAAGCCCAGCACGCCGGCGAAGCCCGCGAACACCTTGATCACGGCGTGACCGGCCATCATGTTGCCCGCCAGTCGGATAGAGTGGCTGACCGGGCGCACGAAGTACGAGATCACCTCGATCAGCGCCAGGATCGGGCGCAGCACCAGCGGTGCCGAGCTGATCCAGAACAGTCCCAGAAAGGCGACGCCGTTCTTGACCACGCCAAGGATGGTGACGAAGAAGAACACGGCCAGCGCCAGCGCCGCGGTGACCGCGATGTGGCTGGTGGGCGTGAAGGCCATCGGCAGCAGGCCAAGGAAGTTGGCGAAGACGATGAACAGGAACAGCGTCATGATGTAGGGGAAATACTTCAGACCGTCCTTGCCCGAGACATCCTCGACCATCTTGTAGACGAAGCCATAGGCCAGTTCGCTGATCGACTGGATGCGGCTGGGGATGATGGCGCGGCCGCGGGTGCCGACGACCAGCAGAAGCACGATGCCCAGAAGGGCCGCGAACATCCACAGGGTGGCGTTGGTGGGCGTATACCAATGCACCGCGTCCCCGCCGAAAAGCGGCTTCACGATGAACTGGTCCATCGGGTGGATTTCCAGCCCGCCGCCTGCTTCCTGCTCTACAGCCACGTCAGTTCCCCTCGTCCTTGGCCTGTCCGGCCTGCGCCAGCGATTGCGCCTCTTTGGCCGACCGCATCATCGTTTTCACCCCGGCCGCAAAGCCGAGAAGCGTGAACAGCACCAGAAAGATCGGGATCGTCCCAAGGACGTAATCCAGACCGTAACCAATGCCAAAGCCGATCCCCAGACCGGCCACAAGTTCGATCACCATCCGCCAGGCCAGATGCGCCTGTGAATAATGTTCCTCCGAATGGGGCTTGGGCGCCTTGGTGCCCTTGGCCGCAGCGATGCGGGCGTCCAGCTGTTTCAGCCGTTCCTTTTCCGCTTCGCTCACCATGTTCGAACCCCTTTCGGAAGGTCGCCGGGAACCTAGGTAGGCACCCCCTTAGAGTCAAGCGCGATTAGGTCGCAGACGAAACGGTGCAAGCTGCTGTTATTTAGGTATATTTTGAGATGTCCTATTCGACGAATGGCCGAGCGGGCGCCGTCGAAAGCCTTGGAGGGTCATATCGCGTTATTCAACCTTGCGGTTGACCAACGCCCGGCGCCTTCGGATAAGCGATGTCATGACACAGGATCTGGACAGGGTTTTCTCGGCACTGGCGGACGGCACCCGCCGACGCATCCTTGCGATGTTGTTGGAAGATGACATGGCCGTCACCGACGTGGCCGAGCCCTTCGACATCTCGCTGGCCGCGATATCCAAGCATCTGGGGGTGCTGACGACCGCCGGGCTGATCTCGCAGGAGCGGCGGGGGCGGGTGAAGTGGTGCAAGCTGGAACCGGACGCCCTGAGGGACGCCTCGGTCTGGATGCAGGGGTTCGGCCAGTTCGAGCCGGTCAACCTGGACCAGTTCGAGCGCTTCCTGAAAATGGAACTTGAAGAGATGCCCGAGACCGAGTGATCCGCGTAATCGCGGCAAGGCTCTGTGGCGGCTCCGGGGCGGGTGGTTGGACAGTCAGGGTTTCAAGCCGGGGCTACAGGGTCGGGCGGGGCATCGGCCAAGGCCCGCCCTGAGCCGTCCCGGCGTGGAATACAGGGATCAGAGTACGAACTGAACGATAGCCAGAACGATAACGACGAGGCCGACGATATAGATGATGGTGCGCATGACATAGTGTCCTTTCTTTATGTCAAATGCTAACCCGCCTGACCCGGGGTGGTTCCCGCATTTCCGTCCTTGAGTAACAACATCAGGGCGATGGCCGTAAATACCACACCTGCAAGGACAAGCGGAGGCGGCGGGGCATGGCCCAGCGCGACCTCCCATCCGATGACCCAGCTTGGGGCCAGATAGGTATAGGCCATGACCTTCGAGCTGGGCAGCCGCATGGTGGCATATTGCAGCAATACGAAGGTGACGGCGCTGGTGAAGACCGCCAGATACAGCAGCGTGCCCCAGATCAGCCAGCCAAGGCCGAACCAGTCGGTGGCAAGGATGTCGGACCAGCCCCATGTCGTCAGCACCACGAAGCCCGCCACAAGCATGCCGAAGGTGAAGACCAACGGCGGCTCTCCGCGGTTCAGTTTGCGCACGAGGGGGGTGTAAAGCGCGTGCGAGACGCAGCCCAGGAAATAGATCGCCTCGCCGCGCCCGATCTGGAATTGCAGCAAGGCGGCGGGATCGCCCCGGAAGATCACCCAAAGCGCGCCCCCGGCCCCGATCGCCAGTGCCAGCGCCATGCGCGGGGTCAGGATCTGACGCATCAACAGATAGCCGAAGCCCGCCGACAGGATCGGCGTCAGCGTGAACACCGCCGAGGCCGAAACCGGGGTCGCCGTCTTCAACCCCTCGAACATCAGCACGAAGTAAAGCGCGAAGACCGCGCCCAGCACCCCATAGCGCCACAGTCCCGGAGGGATCCGGCGCGGCGGCCCCTTGGTCGCCAGCACCACCGCCCCCAGCAACCCGGCGGCGATCAGGAAGCGGGCTGCGTTCAGCGCCGCCGGTGCGATGTCGTTGGCCACCAGAACGCCAAGGCTGAACGACCCGCCCACCAGCGCCGAGAACAGCAGCATCGCGGCGTGCCCTTTCAGTGCCTCGCCCGAGGGTCTCCGGCCCGCTCTGGCTTGCCGCGACCGCATGGGTTGGGGGGGGACGGGTCGGGCTGCCGTAGCGCCCTGCGGGTTATCCGGCATCCGACGGGCCCCCGATATCCCCCCCCGTATCCCCCTCTGCCGCATCCCTCTCTGCCGCATCGTCCTGCTTGGCCGAGGACTCTGTGCCGTCGTCCGAGAAGGTCGCGGCGGCGGACTTCAGTTCTTGCAGGAAGGATTGGACCTTGGTGGTGCGGTGCAGGTCCACATGGGTCACCAGCCAACTGTCGACCGCGAAGCTGTGCCCGGGCGTCGGGACTGGGACCAGCCCCGCCAGCCTGTCGCCCTGTAGTTCGCCCTGTCCCTCACTCTGTCGTTCACCCTGCCGCTCACCCGGCCACTGGGGCAAAAAGCCGATGCCGACCCCGGCGCGGACCGCCTCGGTCGTGGCGTTGCTGTCCGAGGTGCGCAGAACCACGCGGCCACCGGGGGCCGCATCCTCGAGCCACTGGGCAAAGGGTGCGCGCGAGTCGTCGGCCTGCAGGACAAAGCGGTGTTTCGACAGTGTCCCGGCTTTCGGTGGCTCGGCGGTTCCAAGGGCGTCGCGCAGGTAATCGGGGTGGGCATAAAGCCCGAACCGCATGCTGATGAAGGGCTGGACCACGTTGTCAGGTTCTTGCGGGACGGCCCCGGCGCGGATGGCGACATGAGCCTCGCCGAACTCCAGCCGGAACAGGCGGGCGTCGGACTTGTAGTGCAGCTCGACCTGCGGATGGGCACGCAGATATCGGGCGAAGACGGGGGCCAGCAGATCGGCCATGCCCGGCAGGGCGGTGACGACCAACTCTCCGCTGACGGTCTCGGTCTGGCCGCGAATGCGGTTGGCCAGTTGCGAGAAGTTCTCGTCGGTGGCGCGGGCAACCTTCAGCAGGTCCAGCCCGGCCTCGGTGGCGGTATAGCCCCGGGCGTGGCGCTGGAACAGGCGACCGCCAAGCTGGGCCTCCAGCGCGTCGATGTGGCGGATGACGGTGGCATGATGCACGCCCAGCACCTCGGCGGCGGCGCTGACGGTGCCAAGCCGGGCTACATGGTAGGCGGTGCGAATCTCGTCCCAGTCGTTCAGCGTCATGGTCGATCCCTGCTGCGGCCCAGTTGGGGGGCCGGTCGTGGGGCCCAGTCGTGGCCCAGTCGCGGCCCAGTCGTGAGGCCAGTCGTAAGGCCCGCCGCGATAAGGCTCATACTCGCGCCGGAATGGCAATTCCGGGCAGGCCCTCGCGAATGCCGGACCGCCCTTGCAAGTCTGAGACCGCGCCGAACGCCGCGAAGGCCGCGCGCACCGCTGTCGCCAGTTCCTCGCAGAAATGCACAGCCGCTGTTCAGCCGCGAAGATTGCGCCCCCCGGCCCGTTTCCCACATGGAGGACAGCACACAACGCCCCTCAGGCAAGGAATGATACCATGACCACCACCCAGACAATCCTGCGCGTCGATGGCTCGGCCCGGACCGAAGGCTCGGTCTCGCGCGCATTGACCGACCGGATCATCGCCCGTTTCGACACCGCCGACGTCACCGTCCGCGATCTGGCCACCCCCCTGCCCCAGATCGACGAGGGCTGGGTCGGCGCCAACTTCACCCCCGCCGAACAGCGCACCCCGGCGCAGGCGCAGGCGCTGGCCCTGTCCGACGAGCTGGTGCAAGAGTTGCGGGCCGCCGACGTGGTCGTGCTGGGCGTGCCGGTCTACAACTTCTCGGTCCCCGCCGCGCTGAAGGCCTGGATCGACCTGATCGCCCGCGCCGGCGAGACCTTTGCCTATACCGAGGCCGGGCCCCAAGGCCTGCTGACCGGCAAACGCGCCATCGTGGCGCTGGCCTCGGGCGGGACGGAGATCGGGTCGGACATCGATTTCGCCGGGCGCTACGTGCGGCACATGCTGAACTTCATCGGCATCTCGGATGTCGAGTTCATCTCGGCCGATCAACTTGCGATCGACGCCGAGGGCGCGATCCAAAAGGCGCATGACGCCGTGGACCGCATCGCCGCCTGATCCACCTGATATGCGAGCTAAGACGCCGTCCCTGTTTGCCGGGGGCGGCGTTTTACGTCTCCACTTATATGGCCGACGTTTCTGGCCCACGTTTCTGGCCCAACGCAGGGGCCGCGCAGCATCTTGACTCTGCCCCCGCCCGCGCGTAGAGCAATCGCCAATTCCGGAAGTGAACAGGCTTCCGGTCCCCGACCGTCGGGGATCGACACCCACCAGCGAGTTTCGCCCGTGGGTGCATTTCGCATTTTGGCCGCCCCTTCCGCCCGAAGGGTCCCGGCCCATCGTCAAGGAGGGCCGCAGTCATGTTCGAGACGCTATCCGAACGCCTCTCCGGTGTGTTCGACAAGCTCGGCAAGCAAGGCGCGCTGAGCGATGAGGACGTCAAGACCGCCCTGCGCGAGGTCCGCGTGGCATTGCTCGAGGCCGACGTCTCGCTGCCCGTGGCCCGCGATTTTGTCGCCGCCGTGCAGGAAAAGGCCACGGGCCAGTCGGTCACACGCTCGGTCACGCCGGGCCAGCAGGTGGTCAAGATCGTCCACGACGAGCTGGTGCACGTGCTGGCGGGCGACGACGCCGCAGGCGACACCGGCCACGTAAGCGGCCATCTGAAAATTGATAACCCGCCCGCGCCGATCCTGATGGTCGGCCTGCAGGGCTCGGGCAAGACCACGACGACGGCCAAGCTGGCCAAGCGGCTGAAGGAAAAGAACGGCAAGCGCGTGCTGATGGCCTCGCTTGACGTGAACCGCCCCGCCGCGATGGAACAGCTTGCCGTGCTGGGCGTGCAGGTCGGCGTCGACACCCTGCCCATCGTCAAGGGCCAGTCCCCGGTCGAGATCGCCCGCCGCGCCAAGCAACAGGCCACCATGGGCGGCTATGACGTCTACATGCTGGACACCGCCGGGCGCCTCTCCATCGACGAGGCCCTGATGGCCGAGGTCGAGGCCGTCCGCGACGCCACCTCGCCCCGCGAGACCATGCTGGTGGTCGACGGTCTGACAGGTCAGGACGCCGTCCACACCGCCGAGAATTTCGACGACCGCATCGGCATTTCGGGCGTGGTACTGACCCGGATGGACGGCGACGGGCGCGGCGGTGCCGCCCTGTCCATGCGCGCCGTCACCGGCAAGCCGATCAAGTTCGTCGGCCTTGGCGAGAAGCTGGACGCGCTGGAGGAATTCCACCCCGAGCGGGTCGCCGGCCGCATTCTTGGCATGGGCGATATCGTCAGCCTCGTCGAGAAGGCGCAGGAAACCATCGAGGCCGAACAGGCCGAGCGCATGATGAAGCGCTTCCAGAAGGGTCAGTTCAACATGAACGACCTGAAGTCCCAGATCGAGCAGATGCAAAAGCTGGGCGGCATGGAAGGCGTGATGGGCATGCTGCCGGGCATGAAGAAGATGTCCAAGCAGGTCGAGGCCGCCGGCATGGACGACACCCTGCTGAAGCGTCAGATCGCCCTGATCCAGTCCATGACCAAGAAAGAACGCGCCAATCCGCAGATCCTTCAGGCCAGCCGCAAGAAGCGGATCGCCAAGGGCGCGGGGCTTGAGGTCAGCGAGTTGAACAAGCTGCTGAAGATGCACCGCCAGATGGCGGACATGATGAAGAAGATGGGCAAGATGGGCAAAAAGGGCATGATGCGCGGCGCTCTTGGCCAGATGTTCGGCAAGGGCGGCCCCAGTCAGGCCGAGCTAGAGGCCGCGAAGGCCCAGATGGGCGGCGCCGGTGGCCAGATGCCCGCGGGCTTGCCCGGCATGGGTGGCGGACTGGGTGGCGGACTGGGTGGGGGTGCGGCCTTGCCCCCCGGCCTGTCCGGCTTCGGGAAGAAGAAATGATGCGCCGTGTGATCCCCCTTGGGCTGGCGCTGCTGACGGCGGCCTGCCAGATGCAGGGCGCCGACACCGGCAGCCTTGGTCCCAACCGCACGGCCTTCGCCGCCGAGGGCATGACCGTCTGGGTTACGCGCAACGCCTCGACCGCCGATGTGACCATCGTCAGCGGCATGACCCTGACGCCCGATCAGGCCCGGCGGATTGCCCGTCAGGCCGCGTCCGAGGCGACGCGCTGCACGGGCATCACGCCCACCAGCACCAAGATCACCTCGGTCGAGGGTACGGTGCGCGTCGCCCTGTCCAACTGTCCCGGAGGCGTCTGATGCACGACACCGATCAGCCCCGCGCCGATGCCGTCGCACGCGCCGCCGAGCTTTTGCGCGATCACCGCGGCTCGATCGACCGGCTGGACGCGATCCTTGTCTATACGCTGGGCGAGCGGTTCAAGCACACGCAGGCCGTGGGCCGGCTGAAGGCCCAGCACGATCTGCCCCCGTCGGACCCCGACCGCGAAGCCAGCCAGATCGCCCGGCTGGAAGAACTGGCCCGCGCCGCCGACCTCGACCCCGCCTTCGCCCGGAAATTCCTGAATTTCATCATTCAGGAAGTCATCCGGCACCATGAAGAACACAAGAAATAACCGAACCCATCTGAACGCACGGGCCGTCGCCCGACATATTACCGCAAGGAGATACACTGATGTCCATGAAGATCCGTCTCGCCCGTGGTGGCTCGAAAAAGCGCCCCCACTATTCCATCGTCGCCGCCGACAGCCGCATGGCCCGCGATGGCCGCTTCAAGGAGAAGCTGGGCACCTATAACCCGCTGCTGGCCAAGGACAGCGAAGAGCGCGTCAAGATGGACGTGGAGCGGGTGCAGTACTGGCTGGACCAGGGCGCCCAGCCCACCGACCGCGTAAGCCGTTTCCTGGAAGCCGCCGGCATCAAGGAAAAGACCGAGCGCAATAACCCCAAGAAAGCGACGCCCGGCAAGAAAGCCACCGAGCGCGCCGAGGAAAAGGCAGCCAAGGCCGCCGAAGCCAACGCCGCCCCCGCCGAAGAGGCCCCCGCCGAGGATGCGGCAGCCGAATAAGGCGCGACGCTTACCTTCGAACCCCTTGGGTTCGGGAAATGCGGTCACCCCTTGGGTGGCCGTTTTTTTTTGGCTAAGAGGGTTGGGCAACGCAGGAGCTTCGCGATGACCCCCAGGCCCGCCCTGACATGACGGCCCCCGCCGAAACATCCGCCTCGAATCGGGACCCGGCCCCGGACCCGGCATCGGGCCCTCCGGTGTTCGACGCCGCGTTTCGCCAAGATCTTGACGGGCTGCTGCGCTGGCGGCGCGACGTGCGCCACTTTCGCACCGATCCGGTCGATCCGGACTGTCTGGCCCGCTGTCTGGACAGTTTCGCGCTGGCGCCCTCGGTCGGGCTGTCGCAGCCTTGGCGGATTGTCAGCGTGGAAACGCCCTCGGCGCGCAAGGCTGCGTTGGAGAATTTCCAAAGCGCCAACCACGAGGCCTTGCAGGGGTATACCGGCGACCGCGCCCGGCTTTACGCCGACCTGAAACTCAGCGGCATGCGCGAAGCCCCCCACCAACTGGCGATCTTCTGCGACGAGGCGACCGATCGCGGCCACGGGCTGGGCGCGCAGACCATGCCCGAGATGCGGCGGTATTCGGTGGTGGCCGCGATTACCCAGTTCTGGCTGGTGGCGCGGGCCGAAGGGGTCGGCGTGGGCTGGGTCTCGGTGCTGGACCCGGCGCGGCTGTGCGCGGATCTGGACGTGCCGGAAAGCTGGACGCTGGTCGGCTATCTGTGCGTGGGGCTGCCCGCGCTGGCCAGTCAGACGCCGGAGTTGGCCGAAAAAGGCTGGGAAACGCGCAGCCCGCGCCCGGAGATACAGACGCGCTAGCCGCGATGACATAAGATCAATACCGCCGCTGGCGGTCAGCAATTCAGGAACGATCACGATGAGCAAAGACAAGGTTTGCGTGGGGGCGGTCGCCGGGTCCTTCGGGGTGCGCGGCGAGGTGCGGCTGAAAAGCTTCTGCGCCGATCCCGGTGCCTTGGGCGACTATGGCCCGCTGACATCCGAGGACGGGCGGCAAAGCTGGACCGTCAAGATCACCCGCCCGGTCAAGACCGGCTTTGCCGCCCGTCTGTCGGGCGTCACCACCAAAGAGGCCGCCGACGCGCTTCGCGGCACCCGGCTTTATGCCCCCCGCGATGCGCTGCCCGCCCTGCCGGATGACGAATTCTACCACGCCGACCTGATCGGGCTGGAGGTTCTGGACACCGGCGGCGCCCCCCTTGGCAAGGTCAAGGCGGTGCTAGAGACGGGCGCGAACGACATTCTGGAACTGCATGTCCCCGGCCAGCGCGAAACGGTGCTGCTGCCCTTCACCCGCGCCGTGGTGCCGACCGTGGATCTAAGCGCGGGCCGCATCATCGCCGACCCGCCCGAGGGGCTGTTTTCCGAGTGACGGGAACCTTTTGGCCGGTCTGTGCTTGAGTTCACAGGGCCGTGAATACTCGGTCCCGCGAATAAAAGGACCGTTCCATGATCAAGCTCATTCTCATTCTGCTTGTCGTTGCCGCCGTCGCTGGCCTTCTGGGCTTCGGGCGCCTGTCGGGTGCCGCGATGACCGGGGCCAAATTTCTGATCGGCCTTGTGCTGATCCTGTTCCTTCTGGTCATTCTGGGGATCGTCGCCATCGCCTGATCCGGATGACGGATGCGGCTGCGAAGTTGGGCGACGGACGGCGCCGCTGCGCTTGTGAGGCGGGGCGACGGGGGCTATAGCTGCCCCCGCGCGCCCCGCCGCAGGCCCAACAAGGCAACGCCCAGATGACCGACACGCCCAGCGACAGCCCCCCCGAAGCCACACCCGAGAAGACTCCCGATGCGGGCCCCGATCAGGGCGACGCGCCCACCCCCTCGGGTCAGCCGGTTGAAAGCAAGGTGCAGGCCCCCGGCGAAGGGGTCCGCCGCGCCGTGCCCGACCGGTCGCACGGCAGGCTGACGATCAGCGCCTCGCGCAGCCCGCGGTCCCTGATGGATGACACGCCGCGCCTGAAAGACGCGTGGTGCGCCCGGATCATCACCCTGTTTCCCGAAGCCTTCCCCGGCCTGCTGGGCGAAAGTCTGACCGGCAAGGCCCTGAAGGAAGGCATCTGGGCGCTGGAACCCATCGACCTGCGACTTTTTGGCGAGGGCAAGCACCGCAATGTCGACGACACCCCCACCGGCGGCGGCGCGGGCATGGTGCTGCGCCCCGACATCGTAGACGCAGCACTTAACTTCGCCGCGCGCGGCACGCCCGGCGACCGCGACCAGTGGCCGGTGGTCTACCTGTCGCCCCGCGGCAAACCCTTCGATCAGGCTATGGCGCGACGCTTTTCGCAGGCCCGTGGCCTCACCCTGCTGTGCGGCCGCTTCGAGGGGGTGGACGAGCGCGTGCTTGAAGAGCACGGCGTCGAAGAGGTCTCGCTTGGCGATTTCATCCTGACCGGCGGCGAGATCGCGGCTCAGGCCTTGATAGACGCCTCTATCCGCCATATACCGCGCGTGCTTGGGAATCAGGCATCCGCCGTGGAAGAGTCCTTTTCCGACGGATTGCTTGAACATCCCCAGTATACGAAACCTGCCAGTTGGAAGGGTCGCGATATTCCCGAAGTGCTTCTCTCCGGGCATCACGCGAAGATTACCTTGTGGCGGCAGGACATGGCCGAAAGGCTGACGAAAGAACGCAGACCTGATCTCTGGCGGGCTTACTGTGAGACACACGGTAGGGACCCGGAAGAAGACCGAGAGCTCTGAGGTGGCATAAACTTCGTGGACAAAAACCACGAGCATTGGATTGGAGACCTGCGATGGACATAATCGCACAGATCGAAGCCGAGCAAATCGAGACGCTCGGCAAGGAATTCCCGGATTTCAAGGCCGGCGACACGGTTCGCGTCGGCTTCAAGGTGACCGAGGGCACGCGCACCCGCGTTCAGAACTATGAAGGCGTTTGCATCTCGCGTCGTGGCGGGGCTGGCATCGCCGCGTCGTTCACCGTGCGCAAGATCTCGTTCGGCGAGGGCGTGGAGCGTGTGTTCCCCCTGCACTCGACCAACATCGACAGCGTCACGGTGGTTCGCCGCGGTAAGGTGCGTCGCGCCAAGCTCTACTACCTTCGCTCGCGTCGCGGCAAATCTGCCCGTATCGCGGAACAGACCAACTACAAGCCGAAGTCGGCTGGCGCCAAAGCGTAAGGAGCGGTCCCATGAAAAAAGACACTCATCCCGAATACCACACGATCGACGTCAAGATGACCAACGGCGACATCGTGAAGATGAAATCGACATGGGGGTCCGAAGGCGACACCCTGTCGCTGGACGTGGATCCCTCGGTGCACCCTGCGTGGACCGGCGGCGGCGCCCGTCTGATGGACACCGGTGGCCGCGTGTCCAAGTTCAAGAAGAAATACGAAGGTCTTGGCTTCTAAGCCATCCGCCCTTTGTCAAACGATCTCAACGCCGCCCTTCGGGGCGGCGTTTTGCGTTGGGGGCGGGGTCGTTAGGTCGTGTCGCCGGGCCGCGCCTGACGCATCCCCGGCGTCATGCCCGCGGTGGTTTCCCCGCAAACTGGTGCAATATGGCAATAAAACAGCCTGTTAAATGGCAACAGCACGCCACAAACGCCTTGCCCCAGCTTCCCAAGTGACCTTACACCACATATTGTATGAAAACGCCCGAAAATAAGGGCGTTTTCGTCCACTTTCGGGGCAGGAGTGAACGCGTTTGGCACATATTATCGTTTCGGGTAACGAAAAAGGCGGATCTGGCAAATCGACCATGTCGATGCATGTCGCCACCGCTTTGGCGCGTATGGGGTTCCGTGTCGGCGCAATGGATCTGGATCTGCGTCAGCGCACCTTCGGGCGCTACATTGAAAACCGGGTCGCGAACGCGAAACGCCACGAGCTGGATTTCGCCAGCCCCGAGCTGCGCGAGCTGCCCGACATCGATCAGGCCAGCCTGTCCCCCGGCGAGAACATCTATGACGTCCGCCTCTCCACCGCCGTCGCCGAGATGGAAGAGGCCTATGACTTCATCGTCATCGACTGCCCCGGCTCGCACACCCGGCTAAGTCAGGTGGCCCACTCGCTGGCCGACACGCTGATCACGCCGCTGAACGACAGCTTCGTCGACTTCGACCTGCTGGCGCGGATCGACCCGGACACCGGCAACATCCTTGGGCCCTCGGTCTATTCGGAAATGGTCTGGTCCGCCCGCCAGTTGCGCAATCAGGCCGGCCTGCCGCCGATCGACTGGATCGTGCTGCGCAACCGTCTGGGCACGCAATACATGCACAACAAGAAGAAGGTCGGCGACGCGCTGGACAGCCTGAGCAAGCGGATCGGTTTCCGCGTCGCCCCCGGCTTTTCCGAGCGGGTGATCTTCCGCGAGCTGTTCCCCCGTGGTCTGACCCTGCTGGATCTGAAAGACATCGGCATCCAGCAGCTGAACATGTCGAACATCGCCGCGCGTCAGGAATTGCGCGACCTGATGATCGCCCTGAACCTGCCCGGCGTCACGGTCGAATTCTAACCCGGCGCCACCGCCTGTCGGACCCCTCGGGCAAAGGCCCGCCACAGGCGGCTTGCCCGCGGCAATCGGCCTTGCAGCCCGGTCGATCCGCCTTTCATAGTGCCGGCATCTTTCCCTGACGGAGACCTGCCGATGCTGCGCCCCCTCCTGCTGCTTGCCTTGCTGATCGCATCCCCCGTCTGGGGCCAGACACAGGCCCCCGGACAGGCCCCGGGACAGGCCCCCGAACAGCCCACCGACCGCACGGTCCGGACCGCGCCGATGGCTCAGGCGCAGATGCAGCTTAGCTTTGCGCCGGTGGTCAAGGCGACGGCCCCGGCGGTCGTCAACATCTATGCCAAGCGCGAGTTGCCGCAGCGGCGCAGCCCCTTTGCCGACGATCCGTTCTTCTCGCAGCTTTTTCGCGGCCTCGACCGGGGCTCGCCACGGATCGAGAATTCGCTGGGCTCGGGCGTGATCCTGTCGGCGGACGGGCTGGTGGTGTCGAACTACCATGTGGCGGGCGGGGCCACCGACATTCGCGTCGTGCTGGCCGACCGGCGGGAATACGACGCCGAGGTCTTGCTGGGCGACGCCGAGACCGACCTGCTGGTCATGCGCATCACCGACGCCGACGGCCCCCTGCCCCACATCCGGCTGGCCGACAGCGACGCGGTCGAGGTGGGCGATCTGGTGCTGGCCATCGGCAATCCCTTCGGCGTGGGCCAGACCGTCAGCAGCGGCATCGTCTCGGGTCTGGCGCGCAGCGGCGGCGATCTGGGACGGGGCACGGGGTATTTCATCCAGACCGATGCGCCGATCAACCCCGGCAACTCGGGCGGGGCTCTGGTCGACATGCAGGGGCGGCTGGTGGGGGTGAACACCTCGATCCTGACACGCTCGGGCGGGTCGAACGGCATCGGCTTCGCCATCCCCGCCAATCTGGTCGCGCAATATCTGCAACAGGCAGGCGACGGGCAGAAGACGGCGCTGCGCCCCTGGGCCGGGCTGACGGTGCAAGAGGTCACAAGTTCGATCGCGGCGGCGGTCGGGCTGGACCGCCCCGCCGGGGTGATCGTGACCCAGATGCACCCGGCCAGCCCCTTCGGCAAGGCCGGTCTTCAAGGCGGCGACGTGATCGTCGCCCTGAACGGCCGCCCCGTGGATCGCCCCGCCGAGCTGTTGTTCCGCCTGCTGACCGCCGGTGTCGGCACGGAAGTCACGGTGCGCTACCTGCGCCCCGGCGCGCCTGCACAAGACGCCCGCCTGACGCTGACCCCCGCGCCGGAAGAGCCTCCGCGCCAGACGGTCCGCATCCGGGCGGGGGGG